>JAABVA010000149.1_pt1 | contig 90293 bp, 94 predicted proteins | sample 5560331 | NCBI WGS metagenome assembly JAABVA01 (sample SAMN12812661, study PRJNA571458) | rock metagenome | isolation source: Antarctica rocks | place: Antarctica: Victoria Land, Mt New Zealand sud | collected 2016-01-07
TATAATATTCTTGTAGCCCCCCCCCCCCCCCCCTCGGGAAGCCATCATGCCGTCGTCACCGCCGAAGTCAGAACCTACCTCTAAAGAATCCTCTCACCCCCTTGAGAACTCATCAAGATCGAAAAAATCCTCTGGCAAAGTCAAAACAAACGCTGTCGTCAAAGTCAAGGCAGACGTCGCTGCTAAGATCATTGTAGACGCTGCTATTAAGGCAAACACTGCAGACGCTGCTGTCAATGTCAATTGCCCTCGTAATTTCAAGAAATATATCAATGATAATTTCATAGCAGCGAAGAAGACATGTAAGACTCACGTCGTTAAGCTTCAGCGACAGATGAATGCTGCAGATCATGTCAAAGCTTAGAAATCACCAGAGAAAAGAATTTAATCTGCAAAGATTGTTCGATTTGATGAAGAAGAAACTTTATATCATCATAAAAAAAAAAAAACCAAAAACAAGATTGATAAACTTCTTATGTTGAATATCATGACTTTAATGTAAAAGCAGAAGGCGTAGTATCTTCGAGCGAAAGGTCGAACTCAGTGAACCCGTCATAGCTACTTAGAAGATCAGTAGTTGACCATTTGATTGATTTCTCTAACACGAAAACAGGCATTGAAGGCTTGGTGATAGTGAGGGTGTCGAGGTTCAGTAGTAAACTTGGTGGGGGGACGACAAATGCGACGCCATAAGGTAGCTTTCTAGCCTTGGCGTTGATTCTTGTCCGCTGTCGTCCTCGTCGCACCCACATCACCTTGCAAGCCTTCAGCTCAGCCCAAACTCCGCGAAACATTTGGCTGATTGCTACCAAGAAAAGATTCTTGCATGAGCTTTACGAATTAGGTACTGTGCCCTCCGAGACGGGGTAAACAAGCTAGAATCTCAGAATCGTCGATGATCCTTAACTAAGAGATATCGTACGTGATCATTTCAACGCCTGCGCACTCTTTAGTTGAGTCACGAATGCCAGAGCATTGGCCCGCTTCAAACTGCCTTCCCCTCTCAGGAAAGATAGCATAACGCAACTACATATGCATACGGATCAAGCAGCTAGACAAAGCATGGTAGCTGTGCCTCTTCTTTGCGTTTCTTATGACCTCGAACGCCCGAACATTGGGAATAATTGGATCTGCCGTAGACTCGACGTTCACGCACAGATAAAGATGATGTGTTCTATGCAGGTTCAATATCAGTTCGAAATTAGTGGGTGATGGTATTGAAGCCTATGTGAATCATTTCCTTAGTGTGTACTTGAATCAGACAAGTGGTATTACATTGACTGATATTGAGAGATTTCGCTTGCTCATCAAAAATTATCTTCTTGATTCTCAGTCTTACCACTGTGAACCTCGAGGCTTTCAAGCGTCACAGACACGCTTGTTTCGCATTCTGTTCAGGGACACTGTGCCAAACTCAAGATGTCGGGCGTAGAATCATCGACGGACACCGCTCGAATAGAGAAGAAAACATCTCAGAAGCTTGTATCGTCAGAAGCTCTCTCTCAAAATCCTATATCAACAGAAGAAGAATCAGCTTTCACAGAGTCAACAAATTATCTACGCGAATTGAGGCTACATTTGATTACATTAGCGTACGTACCCCTTCTTAAACTTCCTCCGATCATGTTGTTAACTCGCAATCCCAAGTCTCTGCCTTTGCCTTTTTCTCACGAACATCGAGATACTCATCGTCAGTACATCGTTAGTGGGAATCACGAATCACCTGCAGGGATTCAATCAGAGCAGCTGAATAGTCACTGCTTACCTACTGACCTACATCGGTAATTTCGACATGCTTTCAGACTCTCAAGTTCTGATGTTGATCTTCTGAAGGCTTTCTCATCATATGGTCAAAGCTCAGCGACATATTTGGCCGTAAACTCACAGTCTCTACCTCAGTCTTCGTATTTATAATTTTTTCGGGAGCATGTGGTGCAGCGCAGACCATTACACAGCTGTAGGTCGTTTAACCCCCTTTTGACTCCGACTCAATAACCTGATAATCTTCAGAATCGTATTTCGAGCATTTCAAGGCATCGATGGCTCAGGAATTTACGCTATTTGCATCCTCATCTTCTTCGAATTGGTCCCGCCTGAAAAGTTTGCGTCATATACAAGCCTTGTCTCTGTGGTGTTCGTGCTCTCACTTCTTCTGAGTCCCATTTTAGGTGGCTTAATAACCAAGCAGTCGACATGGAGATGGGTTTTTCTTCTCAAGTGAGTCACAGTCAGATTAGTGATTTTACGGGAACTGATATTATTCGGATATAGCGTGCCAGCTGATGTCATTGGGTTGATAGTCTTGATGCTTATGATACCCGCAAACTTCCCCCACCATAGTCAATCATCGCAGGAGTCGCGCAACATCAGGCAAGTTTTATTCAAGGCCTCCTTTAGAAGAGTGAACTTCTTTGATGCAGATCTACTGCTTCTCGCCACTCTTCTGCTTTTGACCGGTTTAGAAGAAGCTGGTATTCGATTTCCGTGAAGGTCGCCTTTCGTTATAGTTCTCCTGACTGTCTCTGGCCTTCTGTGAATGACTTTTTTCGGCTGGGAATGGAGGGTTACACGCGCGGAAAGCGCCCGAGAGCCAGTTTTCCCATGGAGATTTGTTCAAAATCGGGTATGGGTTGGGATGTTGATGTACGTCCAAGCCTTCATAGTGATACAACGTCAATGCTTACCGCTTTTAGCAACGCGTTCTTCCTTGATGCCCCCTTCAACGTCGCTATTTTCTCGATCTCGCAAAGGTTTCAGATCGTCAACGGCACCTCTTCTCTTGGTGCTGAAATCCGATTGCTCCCATTTACATGCGCCACTCTCATAGGCTCCATAATTTCCTCTATGATTGCCGGCAAAGCTAAAGTTTCACCTATCTACCTAGTCATAGCAGCCTCATGTCTTCAGATGATCGGCTTTTCGCTACTTTCAACTCTATCAGTGGTCAAACATATCTCAACAGCTCAGTACGGCTATGAAGTTATTGCAGGCTTTGAAGTTGGTATAAATATTAGTACTCTTGTGCTCATGACTCCATTTTCGGTCCCAAAAAGAGACCAAGGTATGTTCACGACACACAATACTCGCTTTCATTCGCACTGAAATTGTCCTAGCGATCGCATTGAGATTCGTCGCTCAACTACGTTATATGAGAGGCGCCATCGGTCTCGCAATTGTCACGAGCGTACTCAACAGTTTTGTTCACTCTAGACTTTCGAATTTCTTGTCTGCAGACCAAGTTGATTCTCTTCTGCAAACAAGCGTGGCCATGAATTCGCTTCAGCCAGAGCAACAAGTGAGGGTCAGAACCATCTTTGGACAAGAGTACGATGTGCAGATGCGAATCCTAATTGAATTAGCTGCTGCACAGCTCTCTGAGTCTTTGCTCATGTGGCAGAAGAACCAGATAGTAGTTTAAACATCATCAGAGCCAGCTGCCGAGAGTCTGAGAGTCGGATTACGATTCGAGCTTTGATAGGCAACTTTCAGACAGCTCAAAAGCTAGAAGCTGAGCGAATAGAAGCACGATAAGGTTCAATCAAGCAGCAAGTCCGGGACGTTCTTATAGCATCGTGCATCGCAATCAAATTCATTCAAAGCTGACGGACTTCTCTCTTCCCTCGCAATTCGATTTCACACTTCAGACTGCAGATCTCGCCAGTGCGATGCATTCGAGTGCTAATGCACTGTGCCTGGATCATGGATGCGTCAGAATCTACCTTACATGCTAAAAGCAATTTCGTTATGCATGTGACTAAGGTACGGATTAGTCCGCAGTTGCTGCGCTCTTGTACGTCATATGCATGAGCTGAAGCGAGAGACTAACGCAATGCACAATTGCACAATGCTGTCAGAGACTTTACCTTCGTACGGAATAGAGCTATCGATAACTTACATTATACATGTCAGCGGCGGAATGTTTTCAAACACATCGTCTTAGAAATTCGAGCTTCGGGCTTAGCATTCTCGAAGGGCCACAGGTTCTAGAACCATTTTCCACAGAGCAGAATCATTCTTGTTGCATTGAAACAACTGTCACGAACTTCAGGTATTGTTCTTGCCATCAAGTCCCTAGAGAGAGCAACAACGTCATTCTTATTTCCATCGACATCCCAATTGTTGGTCTCAGATCTTGCTTGTTCGTTGTATATTAATCGCAAAATTCATGTTTCATCAACCTCGAAAACAGAGCTGCTAGCCGTTTACCAGATGCATTTTCTTTGCCTCCATGGCATGGGCACCAATAGCCAGGTATTATTGATTCCCATTCCAGCATTTACGCAGAGCATTTGCGCGTTCTATCAACTCGTTGCTCATTCAGCATGAATCGGTGATGAATTGTTGATCACCTCTCTGAACATCTGGGTGATCTACTGAATCTCGATTCTTTTGTGGCTAGCGATAGTGATGAAGCTAACGAAAAAGCGCACAGGTATTCGAAATGCAAACAGGTGCCTTCATACCTCTCACCTCTCCCCACCCTCTAACACCCCTTCAGCAGCAATACGCCACGAACTCGGGGATAACCACACCTACGAATTCGTCGAAGGCTCAGTCCCCCACCCTGCGGCTCCAGGTGCGTCTCCATCTCCATCACACGAAAAAAATGTCCCAAACCCCCGCCCAAATCCCTAACGTCCCCAACTTTGACAGGGATCTCCTCATTCGTCTCCCCCCACGACGAATTCTTCAGCTACCTTGACCCCACCTCCACCAGCAGCTGCAAAACCGCCCTCGACGATCTAGAATCCTACATCGCCACTGAAGGCCCCTTCGACGGCATCATGGCCTTCTCTCAAGGCGCCGGCCTTGCCGCCTCCCTCATGATACGCCACAACCTTCACCGAAGACAGTACCAACAAAATCAACCAAAAGAGCAGCAACCACCGCCATTCAAGATAGCGATCTTCTTCTTCGGCGGCGTACCAGGCGATCCCCTAGCCATCGAGCGCGGCGAGATTTGCATGTGCGATTATGAAAATAACAGGGAGATTATTGATGTGCCAACGGCGCATATTTGGGGGAGGAATGACGGGGAGTATCCTACCTTTGGACCGGTGTTGAGTTGGTTGTGTAAGGGAGAGGTGAGGAGTGTTTTTGTGCACGAGGGGGGGCATGAGATTCCGGGGTTGAGGGATAGGGAGGGGGTGGGGAGTGCGGTTGGGGTTATCAGGAGGACGGTGGAGAGGGCTTTGGGGGCGCAGTAACTAGCGCCGGATCGTTGTTGTCGTCGATGGTGACAAAGACTTGCTCGAGCGGAAGGAATCGGAAATGAGCAAAGGCTTCCGAAGTAATCCAGAATAGAGACTTCATACTCATATACCACCTTTCGGGTTTGGCAGACCCCTTGAGCCTTTGATAGTCGAATCACTGATCGAAACATAGAAGCAGTATGAGCTTTTTCAGATAGGACGGCTTGGTGACTCTCCGCCATTGGCTATCTTGACCGCTCTCCCAGTGCGTGCACATGCGTGTAGCAAAAGAAAGTCTTTTCAAGGTGCGCTTTTGGACTGCGTTGAGGCTTCCAAGTGTTTGGGATCAAGAGTATGTAGTTCCCTACCTCATAGAGCTGACGACAACCTGTAAGGACATTGAGGCTTGGCTGATACGCCTAGCGTTCCTCTTTGATCTGGAATAAAGCCGTACAAACTCCGTGACGCTTAGTACTCTGCTCAATGTAGTGTTCTACGGAATCGTTGGCAGGTACCCCGGCATGGTAGCGGCATTGTGCTTCATGGTGAGCGTGGATCTCAGACACTTTTGCTTGGCAGATGATGTGACGAAGAGAAGTTAGGTCTTGTCCTGCTTTGGGTGCTGGCACCTGAGCCTGTTGTTCGGGAGTCTTGATCTCGTCGAAGAGCGAAGACGGCTGTGATGAAGGTGGACGAGTTGCTCATCCGCGGAAATAGTGAGAATCTTCTCTCAGATCTCGACTGGAAGCCTTGGTAAGAAGGAGTTGATCGAACTGCGACGAACGCTATGACTGTTAGGATCAGAAGCTAAAAGTATGGGCGTCTTTGTCTTACAGAAGTTTGGTGACAGCAATCAATATCTTTGTTACAGCTTGTCTTTTTCGAGGCGTCAACTCTTTGACCTTGGTATCGGATGCTGCGCTCTCAGATTCTGAATTTTCAGCTGATTTGCGCTTTTCAATACTAGATTCTCTAGCTATGACTGTCACTAACACTGTCAAAGAATGTGAGGTCTTGAGAGATGTTCTGAATGAAGCTGAAATGATGTATCTGCGAGCATTGACAGAATATGAAAAGGCTTGAGCTTCTGAGTATAAGCAAGCCTTAGATACGAGATACAATTTGACTATCACGTACAAGAAACAGTCGATGTTTAATGATGCTGCGAGGCACTTTGAGCTTGTCGTGCAAGACTATACAAAAATGCTAGGCTCAGAACATTGAAAGACGGTAGAGGTCGTAAATTAGTTGAAAAAGCTAGGCGAAGAAGCTGAAGATGCAAGTGACGAAGACGAGAAAAATAAATGCTAGGTACAGAACATTCAGACACGCTGATCGATATGAGTAACTTAGCGTCGATGCTGCAGTTCTAGAGAGAGTACGAAGCGGCAGAAAAGATCAATCGACGAGCGCTGAAGGGAAGGGAAAAAGCGTTAGGTCATGACCCGTTCTTCAGCGCAGAGCCGAGCCAGAAGAACAATGCAGAAATGATGAATTAGAGACCACAACTTTGCTGACGTACATGCCTGCAAGATATTCCCATTTAGTCGATAGTTCTTGAAACAGGGTCGGAAGTATCGTTGGGTTGAAGGTGTCAAGCTCGAAATCCCTTGATCACTTGTATTCACGCTCGATTCACTTCATTATATCATCTGATGACGAGGAAAGAAAGATTGAAACAGTCGGCACAACATTGACTAACTCTGAATACTCGAAGAGAGCGATCGTTGTAACGTCGAGATCTTCAGCAAACTTCTGATCTTTAAGCAATTTCGAAAAAGATTCTTGCAATTTCAGCTTTGAAGATCGTGCTGCTTTGAGCTTTCAAAAACTCTTATTGAAAGAGAATTTGATCTCACTAAGACTCACTGCGTGCTCTCTTCTCTTCAGATTCTCAGAAAAAGTCAAATTGAAATTGACTATCAGCGTTGCAAGTCTCAAGTCTTCATGATTCTTCAGAAATTGATGACATTCATACTGAGCTTTCAACGCGTATGTGATGATCTTCTGAAACCTGATAGCGATTTCTGAAAGATATCTCTGCTGTTGCTTCAGGGTCTGTCGACTGGGTTCGAGGTCACGCAACTCTTCTTCGCAAGTCAAAACTCTGTTGCTCTATTGAAAATTTCTACCGCGTGATTCTATCGAGAAGATCGCGTAGCCGTGGAGAGAGACTGGCAATACCCACGTGGTCTTTGTTCAGCGACGATCAAGGGACTGCCTCGAGTGACATTCTGTCAAATTCACATTTCGACCCTGCTGCCCTTGATTTCAAACGAGAGAGTATTCGAGCTTCAGCTTATTCTTCCTGAGGCAAACCAGATCTGTGGTATCTTGCTCTGCTTCTTTATCGACAACGTCGGGCTTGGTGAGGATTCTCAACGTCTGTTGCTCTGACAGACCTTTGCCGTAAGATCAAGGGTTTCGATGGTCGCAATATCGACGTTCGTCGGGAGCACAGCAAGTATAGTGGTTCGCGGATTTTCGATGTAGCGACGCACCATTCCCTTCACCAGTAATTTGTTCTCTTCGATTGTCAGGCCCTCGGTGATGGTCCGAAAGATCCCAGGTACGTCAATCACGCTCAGGTGGTTCTTCATCGGACCGCACAGCTCGATTCGGAAGACATCGTCGGAGAAGGTCGACTGCCCCTCCGTCCGAGCAACTCCAGGAGCTCGAATCCCTATCGCATCGCTGGCCTTTATCTTCTTCAGTCCAGCATCAAGCCGATACAAACAGCGGGTAGGGCAGTATACCTGTTCAAGCATCCGTTTGAAGTCATCCGCCGAGAAAGCCTTCAAGCCATCATCTTTGAAATCTTTCAACCTTTCCTCCCTGGCAGCATCACTTGATGGAGATGGGATGGTAGAGACCGAAACGCTCTGTGGACCTGCTGAATGACGAGGGCCCCAAGGCTGTGTCCGATCAAGATGAGCAACCTCTGGCGTTCCTGTTGAGTGCGGTCAGCTCAGGAACAGACTGAGGCGTATCGATTGTCGAACGGCTTACATTCGCATGCTGTTTGTGCTGAAACAGGACATTCAAGAGCTGTTCAGCTCACTGCCGCAGGCTCGTCTTCACACTACGATTCTTTCAGTCCGACTCATAGCTGTATGTTGCGATCCGCGCATTCCCGAACAGTGGCACCAGTATGTCTTGCGGCCACATAACCTCCGTCAGGCCATCGTTACCGTCCTTGCATTGCCACTCTCTGCTCTTTCTAAGTAACTTATCCCTTCAGCACTTCGATGCGCCGTCATCTGACCTCGAGGCTTTATCAACCCATGTATAGTAGGGATGGGCGCCCAGGCCTTGGGCGGCGATGATGCGGTGCGAGATCAGCGGGGCGCGACCCAATGGCTAGCATGGCTTACTCGGCGTCTGCGGCTCCGGGGGGGCCATCGCTCGACCAGAAGTTCAGGCCACTCGACTTGATCCTCTGCTGTGGGTGAGCCATCGTCATGGGCGTCTGCGCGGCAGAAGCTGCACCTCGCGCGCCTGCGAGTGTAGTTCTGCGTCGTGCCCCACGGCGCGGGCGCCAGCGCACAAGGCTAGGACATGCGATAACAGGTAGAATAGATGCGGCTGAACAAGTCGGGTTCTGTCGTGGTGTTTAGGTGACCTTCCAGCGCCTAAGAAAAAGTCGTGTTTCTATTCTGCTCAGACCGGCATTCTACAGTACATGCTTACTCTAATTTGCACCACTTGCCATCTGTAGAATGGTACAAGCAACAGTAAGTCCGTCCCTGCGCTTCTTCCATGAGCTGCTGCCATTCTCAACCACGTAACAGCCGTCCCCGTCATTCTCTGCCGCAACGAGCCCTCTTCGCGTTGATGAATCGACCGCCCGCCTGTTTGCTATCCGCCGCTCAAAAACTGCGCTCGAACAGGGTATGATCCAAGATGGCCGTGTTTCGCGTTACCGGTCTCCCAGCCTCGCAGCCTAACGACGCGCTGAACCAAAGGCTAAAGGCTACCATCAGCGATAACCTATCGGAGGAAGAGAGATCAAAGCTAAATATCAGCACGGATATCGTGCCCTCGTGCTACAATGAGGAGGAAAGCTTTGCGCTAGTGGAGTTCCAAGGAGGCGTTCCTACGTTCCTGTCCAAGCTAGTAGCGGACCCACTAGCGAATTGGCAGGTTGAGATGCGCGATACTGACCTCAACTTTGACTGCCACTTCTTCGGGTTCACCCAGTTGTACAAGCCGAACCCAGAAGCGCCGGTTGTCGCAGAGTAAGTAGTATTTCTGCTCGATTGTAAGCTGCTGTCCGCCATTCCGGAGTGCTACTAGAGGCTACTTCCCGTTTCCTGCTCACTACTAATCCACCGCGTCGTAGCATAATCGCAATCACCGGCCTCGACGGACACGCGTATGGTTCATGGAGAGGGAAGGGAAACCTCGGCCGGATGTGGCTGCGCGACTTCCTTTCTAAGGACCTACCATGCTGCCGCACGATGACCTATGGCTACAACTCAAAGTTGTCAAGCCATGGAATCGATACAATCATGGACTACGGCCGTGAGCTAATAGAAGAGCTCAAAAAGGTCAGAAACACAGAGGAGGTAAGCGCTATTACACCACGTGGTCTCTAAAGCGTGAGACTGACGGCCGCGCCAGCTAAGACAGCGGCCGCTCTTCTTCATCGCACACAGCTTCGGCGGTATTATACTCGCTCATGTAGGTCGCGTGCTGTGGACTATGAATCGCATCGGGCTAAGCCAGCAGCACAGTGTCTTATTAAGGCGGTCCAGACAAACGAAGACGATCACCCAACGATTGCAACTCTCTATAGAGCTACATACGGCATGCTTCTATTTGCAGTTCCCCACAAAGGCCTAGTGGTGAATGATATTCAGAAGATGCTTGCCGGGCCGGATAATCACCCGCGAAGTGCACTGGTTCAGCAGATCAGGAGCAAATCCGACTTACTAACGCTTCAGCTAGTCGACTTCAAAAATCTCATCCGAGACCGGAAGGTCACGAGCTTCTATGAGACGGGGCAGACTAGGCAGCTAGAGTTTGTATGACACTCTTATCTACACGACCTTGGAAGAGCGCTTATACTTTGAGGATAGGACAGCGAAAGTAAACGATGGAAAAGGACCGGCGACTTTGTCACCGCGGTGGATACCGACTCGGCTCTTCTCCAGCTCCCTGAACATATGGAGGAGATGATCCCTCTGGACGCCGACCATTCGATGATCGTTAAGTTCGACGCTAGGAACGACCAAGGGTATGCCAGTGCACGGGACAAGCTTAGGCAGTTTGAGCGGGATGCTTCAAACGTGGTTGCGGCTCGTTTTCGTAGGTAGCCTCTATACGTCTCATTCTATTCTACGTAGGGCAAAGAGTATTTTGTTCCACCACCAACACCATTGATCATTATCACCCTCATTACCACTACGCTTGTTTCCTAGCTAATGATGGTCCGGCTCTAGTACGAGCACAAAACAAACCCAAGCCGTCTATCATGGTCCCGTTCCAGAGGGATAGCACATTTGTGGGCCGAGAAGACATCATGGCAGATCTACGTGAGAAGCATGGGCAAGCAGCTTCACAAGACCACAGCCGAGTGGCGCTCATCGGTCTAGGCGGTGTAGGGTAAGAATCACTGTACACCATCCAACACGAAGTCAGACTCATATCCCTCCTAGGAAATCTCAGATTGCCATCGAGTATGCGTACAGAGTAAGGGAGTCTACGCCGCACACCTGGGTATTTTGGGTGCATGCGAGCAATGCTGCCAGATTCAAGCAAGCCTATAGAGACATTGCCACCAAGGTCGATCTCCCCGGGCGCGATGACCCAAAGGTTGATATCCTCCGACTCGTGTATAATTGGCTTTGCGACGAGAGAAACGGCCGGTGGCTTATGGTAGTCGACAATGCCGACGATGACCGCGTTCTCTCTTCTCCCGGCACTGAGCCTGGAGGCGTTGCGCATGCAAGCGAGCATCTCGGTGAAGCAACGTCGTTAGCAAGTTTCCTTCCCCAAGCTCGAAGTGGATGGCTACTGGTCACTTCACGAAACCTGCTTACAGCACTGAACCTTGTGGGGCGGAAGTATAATGTTATTCAGGTCGAGCCAATGACCGAGGAAGACGCACTAAGGCTTCTAAAGACTAGGATTGCGGTTAGCAAGTCCTCCGAAGGCGATGCTAGAGCACTTGTGCAGGCTCTAGAAGGCATTCCTCTCGCTGTTACTCACGCCGCGTCGTATGTTGCAATAAGAGAGCCGAGGATAAATGTCTCGACTTATCTTGAGTTGTACCGCGAGAGCGAAGAGAATCAGACATATCTCCTCAACATCCAAAACGCAAGAGACCTACGACGAGACAGCAGTGTGTCAGACACAGTCATTACCACCTGGCAGTTGTCATTCGAGCACATCCGGAAGACAAGCCCGGCAGCTGCGGACCTACTCTCACTGATGACCATGTTTGATAGACAAGGGGTTCCAGAGCACCTGCTGTACGATGGTAGAAGCAGACTGCAGTTTGAGGATGCGGTGACGCCATTGACAAGCTTCTCTCTAATTAGAACGCAAGGTGGGAACCCATCGAGGCAGCAGACAGGGGACCAGTCGTTCGAGATGCACAGCTTAGTGCAGCTATCGACGAGGAAATGGTTAGAACTGAATGATGAGGTAGGAAAATGGCGGAAGGCGTCGCTACGAATCATGGCGGCGACTTTTCCGAACGGACAGCACGAAACATGGGCGAGCTGTCAAAAACTCCTTCCACACTCGAAGAAAGTGCTTGGCTATTCTTCAGGCTGCGAAGAGGAGACACTAGATCAAGCATCGATTGCTATCAATACGGCCAGGTACCTATCCCTTCTAGGCGAGTATGAATTAGCAGGGAATATTAATCGCAGTGCGTTAAAAGCAAGAGAGGCGATGCTTGGGCCAGAGCATCCAGACACGCTCATCAGCGTCAGTCAGCTTGGATCGGTATTGGAGATGCAAGGCAAGTACGACGAGGCAGAAGCGATGCACCGACGGGTTCTAGCAGGGTCCGAGGCGATGCTTGAGCCAGAGCATCCAGACACGCTCACCAGCGTCAGTCAGCTTGGATCGGTGTTGAGAAGGCAAGGCAAGTACGACGAGGCAGAAGCGATGCACCGACGGGCACTAGCAGGAAGGAATAAGGTGCTTGGGCCAGAGCATCCACACGCGCTCATCAGCATCAGCAAGCTTGGATCAGCGTTGAAGAGGCAAGGCAAGTACGACGAGGCAGAAGCGATGCATCGGCGAGCACTAGCAGGAAGCGAGAAGGTGCTTGGGCCAGAGCATCCAGACACGCTCATCAGCGTCAGTCAGCTTGGATCGATGTTGAAGAGCCAAGGCAAGTACGACGAGGCAGAAGCGATGCACCGACGGGTTCTAGCAGGGTCCGAGGCGATGCTTGGGCCAGAGCATCCAGACACGCTCACCAGCGTCAGTCAGCTTGGATCGGTGTTGGAGAGCCAAGGCAAGTACGACGAGGCAGAAGCGATGCACCGGCGGGCACTAGCAGGATCGAAGAAGGTGCTTGGGCCAGAGCATCCACACACGCTCACCAGCGTCAGCAACCTTGGATCGATGTTAGAGAGGCAAGGCAAGTACGACGAGGCAGAAGCGATGAACCGGCGAGCACTAGCAGGATCGAAGAAGATGCTTGGGTCAGAGCATCCAGACACGCTCATCAGCGTCAGTCATCTTGGATCGATGTTGCAGAGACAACGCAAGTACGACGAGGCAGAAGCGATGCATCGGCGAGCACTAGCAGGAAGCGAGAAGGTGCTTGGGCCAGAGCATCCAGACACGCTCACCAGCGTCAGTCAGCTTGGATCGGTGTTAGAGAGGCAAGGCAAGTACGACGAGGCAGAAGCGATGCACCGACGGGCACTAGCAGGAAGGGAGAAGGTGCTTGGGCCAGAGCACCCATACACGCTCCACAGTGTATATCACCTGGCCGTCATTCTTCATCGACAGCAGCAGCATGATGCTGCGTACGAGTTGTATCAGCGAGCATACAATGGATATACGAAAACTCTTGGTTCACGGCATCCCACTACAATAGCATGCTATAATCATTACTCGTCCATGGATAGAAAACGACGGCAGACACCTCGAAAATAATCTTAAAACTACTCAATGTGACGACGTGTATCATTCGAACATACTATAGAACAAAGAGCTTAACAGTGTAGTCTTTATCAACTTCTAAACGAGCCTATGATGCTGAAAATCTATCACAAGTAACGGAAAGCGATATTGTGCTGCGAATAGCCTGGGGCAGCAAAGGCGGACGGGCTTATACTTTGGAAGATGCCTCTCAACATGATTCATCATCTTGTGGGGCGTGCTGTACGCAACAGTTCGGTCGGCGTACGATCAAGCTGTATTGCTCAGACAGAATGTGCACTGCGTAGGCTGGCACTGTAATGGAAACAACTGCGTTAGGTCTTGGGCAGCAATAGACTGTGGCTCTTCCTCTTCTATCTTAATACGGGGAGAGTCTGGACCGGGTATGGACTGGGTTTGTGGCTGTTCGAAGGGCATATCTATGATAGGCGATGTGCTCCCTCGAGTATCGACGCCATTTGGCGTTAGCTCTTCTTGGCTGCCACGGTGGCACTGGCGCCGATGCGAAGCTTCCTGTCGTGTACAGAGCTTCAGTCGAGCCTGGGTAGCTTGGACCCGCGCCATATGGTTTTCTTTCTCAATGAGGCAACTCTGATCTCCACAAGTGAGACGTACAATCTGACCTCGCTCTGCAATGTTATAGCGAATTGAATGAGCTAGCATCGGGCTTTCACTAGGCATGATAGGCGACGCTCCACCAAATTGACGCTTCAAGATAGCGGTGTCAGCGTTTCTGAAGTGGCGTTTTCGAACCTTCTTTCGAAGGTCATTGCGTCGATTAGGTTTTTGACGGTGCAGCTTCGCGTCGATCCCAGCTTTCTTCTTAACCAGATCATTTCCCGGAGGAGCATGATTGACGGGTCCTAGGGTCCGTCGAATCTCTTGCGTAAGAAGCCGGCTCTTCTGTTTTAACCGTTTAATCGTCTCGCTAGCCTGGAAGCTCTCTTGCACGAGCTTCGAATCGATGTTGTAAGGGGCAGTCATGTCCGCGCTCAAAGTCATGCGCCTAGCTAGCTACTGCACAACCTCGTTGGAAGTACAGCCGAGGAAAGCGGCCTGTGTGTCGCAACGGATTTCTCGATCGAGGTAATATCGGACAGTGCCGGGCAAATGGTCAAAGATTTGATCTCGGACAGAAGAAGGGACCTTATCTCAAGGAAGTCAGTCACGGCGACAGTAATAAGTTTAGGAACGAAAATACTGTTGATGACATCAACGAGACCACGACGAAAGCAATACTGCGTCAAGGGAAGTTCGAGTCCTGCTTTTAGTCCGAGGCGTTGCAGATAGCGCAGCCACGTCGAGGCGCGTAAAGGCTTCGTTGTGGACGTGCGATATTCACAGGACGAAGTGCCAGGCTCTCGGAAGACAGGCTGATCGAGCGATTTGCGCTGTATCTTCAGCTGAAGACACACCTTATCCTCTGGGATCTTCGCTTCGAAATTTTGGTAACGTTGCTCAGCGACTGAAGATGTTATCATGTAGAGCCATTGACTGTAGGTGGTCCACTAGGCAGAGTAGCGGTGTATCGGCCCTGATGATGACAACCTTTTTTCTAATGACGATTAGCAATGACGGAGATGAGCAGGGAAGCTCAGCTTACACTCGCGGGTTGTGGTCTTCGCCCTTGGTGTGCAGTATGTGCGCCTTTGCGAACAGTACGTTAGGCTGGCCGTTTGCCTCGTCCCGAGCAACATAGAATTCAATATGCCGCCAGAGGAGAGTTCTCGTCTCGTCGTCGCCTGCATCAGCGCCATCGTCGGTATCATTATCGCTTTCACTATCCGAATACATGCTGAAGTCGTCGTCGGCCTCGTTGCTATCAGCGCTTCGGAGGCCACCATCGTCCTCCGAGCTCAAGCCACTTGGTGTATCTTCGACGGACGGACTTTCTTCTTCTTCTTCATCTTGAAACTGCAGCCTCGTGTCAAACATTGACACCGGCCTACATTCAAAGTATGATGCCATGAGAATCCCAGTCGCAACCTGGTTTCACTGCTGCTCATCAGGGAAAATAGAGTCGTCCCTAACCCAATGATGGAGTAAAATGTGGTAGATGTCGTCTGCGTTCGTAACTCCTCTCTCCTTTGGTAACCTGCGCAGCCCGTGTCGCTTCACCAGCCAATTCAGGTACTTACCAGGAAACTTAGCTGCCTTGGCTTCGCGATCTGGGAGGTGGTCTTACGTTGATAACATCGCTTGATTCAGTATCGCTAAGCAAACGGCTAGCCTTGATCTTCATCTGCATCCTGAGCAATCTCCAGTAGTTATGTAGACTACTACTGGCTTCAATGCCCGGATATGTATCGAAAGTCCACTTCAGGAATACCTTCAAGTGCGCCGCCTTTGCCTCCTGAAGGAACGATTGCGGGTCTCTGTCGAGAGTATTGCAGAATCTTGATCAGCGTCAGCGTTATCATGCTTCTAAAGGAATTTGCAATGCCACTGACCCGTGCCATTTCCGCAGGAGCGATTTCGTGCCCTTCGTTGTGTTGTCGGCATAGTCTCGAGGGGTCCTGCCTTTGGCTGCGATGTCCTCGCACAGGGCATCGTAGTACCCCGGTGGCGCATTTTTGACCATGCGAGAGCCTCTTTTTCCCATTATGCTCTGGCGTCGGTAAAGATGGGCGAACGCAAGAGGATATCTGTGGAGGATGTAGTGAGCAACGTGCGGTAGTAAGGCGAAGGAGAGGAAGGAAGCTCACTGTGAGGGGACGAAGAGCAAGGCCATGGTCGGGACGTCTGGGGCCAGTTCTTATACTTCTGGAGAGACTCTCTTGCCTATTGGTCGCGGTCTACCACACATGTTGGGTCGGATATCCAGAAACGGAACCTCCAGTCACCACATCGTGGCGCGTCTCGGACATAGTCGCCTCGACCTGGGACAGACTTCCAATCCATCGAATCTGCTTCGGTGCTAGGGCTAGTCACGATAAGAGCCCAGGCGTGAGAGAACTGGGGTAAGAGGTGCGAATAAAGAGGTGAATGTGGGTGAGCCTAGATCTGAACGGAATGAACGCGGAACATACTAGCTCAGAGCCTGAAAAAAATGGTCTCATGATAGATCACTGACCGAGAGATTACATATAGGAGTAAAGTCAAGTCCTGCGTGATGATCGCTTTTCTCTTGACAAGCATAGTGCCTTAATAGAAGTAACTGTTCATTGGTATTCACGGACTAAAGAGGAAATTGAAGACATCCTTACCACAGGGGTTTCGTTACTAAGCTGAATTTACTCATGTAGGTACATTCACCCATCCATGCTGCAAAGCCACAGCATTCAATGATGGCAAACACGGCATTACTCAGATCGTTGACTTTTTTCATCTGCAAGAAGGGTCTCATTCAGCCGGCAATCTTTCGTCTCTTGCGCATTAGCATCTTACCTTTTTCGATCCACAGCAAGCAAATACCAACAGAAGAGACAAAAAGAAGCCAGCACCTCCGATACCAGAGAATGTCATAACAGGCTTCACGTCAACCTGTGGCTTTCCACCTGTCGAGTCTTTGACAGAACCCGCTTTCCGCGCATTTTCGAAAAGTACAACCGAATAGGTGGTCAGGACAAAGCTGACAAGAGAAGCCATGACCGTAAGAACGCGGATGGTGATTCGAGAGCGAGAAACAATCTGAAACAGCGAGATGCGGTGTGAAGCCGGTTTGTACTTCAAACTTTTTTCGTCTTCCTCGAGGAGACCAACAGACTCGGTCTTTTTCTCAAAAAGATATTTCTTTCCATGTGGGTCGACTTCTATGCCTAGGGAGAGTGGTAGACGTTTCGGTCAACAGCTTCTTTGTGATTGGGCAAAACAGCATGGGTATTCTGAATTCGACAGTCTTTTGGGGAGTGCTGCTAATTTCAGCCGTCGTGCTAAGCCTTCACGTCTAAGGAAAAAGCACTTGTACAAGTTCTCCACCCCAGCCAGCGTCCGATCCGGCCACCGTACCTGCACGCAGACTCGCAGTTCAACCTTCCGTCCGCTGTCACCGTTAGCGGATAACGATGCGGTTTCTGGGTGTGATCGGTCTTTCATATCTTACTAATAATGTGATAGACCAATATGGACCCTCGCCAACGGCAAGTACAATGCTAGGTACGTCTTTAAGGCGACATGCCGGCTCAAAAGAAGCATATAGCAGGCTGGACCTGCAGCACAGTATAGCGAGGAATGTTGAGACGGCATAATCTGCTTTTGGCTTTGGATGGATAGTTTTTGGTCTCTTATTGTTTGAACATTCGATTGAGTTTGATATTGCGTTCGGTTTTTGAATTGATCCTGCCACTATCGTTAAGTATAGCGAATAAGAGCTTGAGAGTTTCAATATATCTTAGGTTCAAATTATCTGTTCCTTAAAGGGTCAAAATTTCAATCAAGCATTTCATTTGATTGATCATTAGTCAGCATGACTTCACAAATTCAAAGAGGAGAGGGGAACCTGCGGGGTCAAGGGAAGTCTCAAGTCCGCACTCTTCGAAGACCCGCTCGCTCGTGATGGTCAGATTCCGCCAACTCGAGCGAGACAGTCTCTTACCATTCCCTTACCACTAACACAATTCCACCATGGATGGCCCTACCCTCCGCGCCCAACAGGCGCCCCTCAAAGACCAATACCGCAACACCCCCTCCTCCGCCCTCCTCACCCTCCAAAGCAGCGGCACCCTCGACGCCACCTCCATCGCCTGCACCCTCTCTTCAGGCTCCGCCATCGCCTCTGCCAAAGCTAAAGTCGCCGGCCTGCACCCCGCGGCCGGCGGCGACGACCCAGCCGTCTCCGGCGAGCTGTGCAGCGGGGACATGTTGCTGGAAGCGCTGGTGGCGTGCGCGGGCGTAACGCTCAAGGCCGTCGCGACGGCAATGGGTATCGAGATCAAAAGTGGGGTGGTGCGGGCGCAGGGAGATCTGGATTTCCGGGGGACGCTGGGGGTGGACAAGGGGGCGCCGGTGGGGTTTGTGGCGATAAGGTTGGGGTTTGAGCTGGATACGGATGCGGAGGAAGGCAAGGTGGAGAAGCTGGTAGGGCTGACGGAGAGGTATTGCGTGGTGTTGCAAACGATTTGTTGCAAGCCGGAGATTACGGTTACGTCGACGAGGAAGGAGGTGGAGGTATGAGGTGGGAGTAAACTACGTGACCAAAGTTTTGGAGATTGTCAATATGGTCAAATCCGTCAGCACGCGCGCCGGTGGGATTCTATTAGTAACAAGCAAACCGAGAAGAGCTGGACTGCGTGTTTACATGAAGGAGTACCATGTTCAAACCCATCTCATGCTGGGTCTGGCTGGCTCCTCGTTGCTGTGGTATTAGAGGTAATGATCTTGGTATCACACGGGTAGCTGGACGGAGACCATCCATCCAGAAAGCTTTGCTTTGACCCACCAGTAGTCAAGATAATCCAAAAGGCAATGAGATACTCCTAGAGGCGTCGAAGTTCGTCCTCATGCTTCTTAGCAGCAGTAGAACTTAAGGTGCTGGAGTCCTGCTGCGAACCCACGAGCATCCTTCGCGTTTTGTGGTCTTTCCATTTCACCTACCGAGTAAGGCTGGCTCTTCTACACCTGGGCTCAGCGATGTCAGTTGGTAGGAGGAAGACATTCAAGTACTCTAGACGTATTAATGGCTTCTGAGACATCTACGACCATGTTTCACAGAGATGATTTGAGCGGTAGGATTACTAGTGAAAGTAACCTACTAATGTAAGCAGCGCCTCTCCAAAGCATTTCTATCTTAATGGATACATGCGCCAAAGAAACAGGCGGAAATCAAGCATGACCTTCAGTCAACTAGCAAGATGGTCAAAAAAGTGAAAGATTTCGACGTAGCTCTGGGAGAAAGGATCGACCGTAAGGAAGCTCAAACAAACATCCCTGGAAAAAAGGGACAAGCATCGCAGAAAGGCTGTTGGAAACAACAAGCATCTGCTTCTTAAACATTAAGCATCGAAAAAAATGGTTCTGATGCTACGGTCATACAAAGCCGCGACACATATAGGTCATACTGAGCGCAAGATCGGAATCCGGATGGCCTTTCGCTGGTTGTAGATTTCCAACGTGTCAATAGATGTTCAAGTCTATCGTTTGCATCGCTGTTCAAATCCTAGAATCATTGAAGCTTGCACCATAGTGAATCATTCTTCTAAACCATATTCTATATCGCATGGTTGTCTAACAAACGCCTTGTAGTGCTCTCACAGCTCTTAGACTCGAGGTGCCTTTCTCCCGCCTTTGTGAAATCCCCTCACTTATCGGCGTTCATACCGCTATGTTCCCAATGGAGGATGTGGCCTAGAAGGCCTTTGTGGTGTATTTTGTTCCCAGCTGCGTCCTCATCCCCCGATTGTCTGACGTGGGTATCTTTTTGGACTTCGGCAAGGCCAGGCATCTTGCCTTGGTCCACAAGCTCTTGCTCTTTATTGGAGTGCTTAGGGGCTTCTGGGGAAGTACCTGGCGAGGAAAGGTCAACAATCATCGGTGCTTTAGGGGTAGAAGACGAGTACCACTATCCTGGGTTCCAAAGTCCCGCGCCGTCGTCCCCGCTGAAGCTTGAGCTCCTGCGGCTTGGTTGGTATTATTCGAGGACATTTTCGGCCTTTTATGTGAAGGTTATGATGCGTCAAACGAGATTGAGATTGAGATTGAGATTGAGATATCAGTAGAAGAGACGAAACCGGAAGACGTGGGCGGCGGCGAGTATCTGGTTGACTGGTTGGTTGGTTGGTTGATTGCGGTGGGCGGGGAAGAGCCCGACAGACATCTCTCTCCTAGAGAGTGCATATGTGCTACAGTATCAACGTCATGTCATACCAACCAAACACTAGCCATTTTCACGCATGCTTGCTGTTGTGTAACAAGCTATCAATGCTGAGAAGCGACATGACTCTCTACTTGCAGAGATCAGATAGTGATGATGATGATGATGATGATGATAGTGATGAGGACTAGCAAGTTGGCAGGTGAGACGGCGGCCGAGGGCGCTCAGACCGTCGCTTGTGTTCTCATATCTCCTTACTCCCTACTGCGCTTCTTCTTCTGTTCGTCTTCTTCGTCCGAATTTCTCGAAAACAGGTCGTCAAGATGCTCAAGTGTTTTGATTCCACTGGATCGGGTATGAAAGAGGCACTTCCGGACACTTGATCCAGTTACATCTGTTTGTTTTCGGTTCCTGAACATTGCCATGTCTGTTCATCTGGAGACCCGCTCCCTGCCATGAGCTTGTATACACTTCTCGCCTCTTACTGTGAAACATGCGCGTTCGCAAGTCCAACGTGCGCCCTGAGCCACTTTCAATAAAGATACCAGGAGAGGTTCCAGGTGTCATGATCAGGATTGCTTTCTTTCACGTGGATTTATGCTGTGAGGAAGTACCTTGCCACAATTCCATAGTTTTGGATTTGCACGGTGTTTTCGTACTTCACAATGTCGTTATAAATGAATGAGAAAACCTGACCGACCGGCACTTCCCCGGATTCTATACCAAATGTGTCATATCGCATGAACCTCGAGATCATGATGTACAAGGCAGTTTTCTCATACCTATTTATGTCCGTGCTGTCACTTTGCGGCTCGCACGGTATCTGGTTGTGCTGAGGAACCACGGGAGCGCGTTATTGGAGATAACCTCCTCTAGCCGCAAAAGCAAGTCTATCTCATAAAAATCAGCGAGTCCTCAGCATTACTATAGTCCTCAAAGCTTATACGCTGGTCTTCGATTCACAATGACAACCCACCGCTCTTCCTCGTTCGTTCACGAGCATCTGAACCCTTTTCTTGCGTTTTTCCTTTTCATTCAATTCGCAAGGAGTCTTGTCATCCAACACGGAAATTTCTCTTTGGTAGGGGGGCACGGAGTTGGGGAACCCCACTGCGTAGACTCACCACTATGGGAATACCGAGGCGACCAAGAATCAGACTGCCTGGCTGCAATCCAAATGCTCCATGATCTTGAAGTCCGCAAACATGGAGATCACGAATTTGAATTTGTTCCCGATGGTGATCATCCACATTTGTCCCTCGCTATAACAAAGACACCGCGAAAATACATGTACAGTGAGTGGCTAATTTCCTTTGTCTTTTACTTTTCATGGGCACGCTGACAGCCTTTCCGCAAAGAATCTTGCACCGTGGCGATTGTGAATCTAAACTTTTTTCAACCGAGTGATCTACCTGGTAGCGATGCCCGGGACTGGGGGAAGCTACCCAATACAGACTTGGCAAGTTACGAAGACATTTGGCGCGCCACTCAGCAAGTCGAGTGGTATTGTGTCAAAATAGCCAAGCAATCGGGGTGGGAGGCCGCAGGTGAGTAAGATTTCTCTTGGTCCGTCTCCGGTTCAATACTTTGCGGCACCTCTATGAACACTACCTGATCTACTCTACCACCAAAGGCAGAAAGGGAGGTGTTGGTCTCTTCATATGGTCTACCAACTCGGAGATGAATCGAAGGGTCCCTAACAGTCACGGTCCCCACGGCCTCCTCTTACCCAATCTAAATCCGGCTTCACTCAACGACACGACGAAGTCATCCGCCCCAGGTGGCAATTTACTGGACCTTATTCTCTCCGACACCACTATGGACACACCGGCCCTAGCTCCGTCCCCAGCACCTGCCGGCGTCGCTACTTCTTAGTTTCGTCCTAAGAAGCGAGTGTTCAAGAACAGGTTGCCAGTTGAAAGGATCAGCTTCCAGTAACGATTCACACGACCAGTTGCAAGAGCTGCCTGGTCCCCACAGCCAGGGTTTCGCCTTCGGTTTTGCCTTAAGGGTCGCTGTTGTTCCTCGGTGTCTCCGTAGAGTATGCAACTTTTGACGTCTTCTTAAACAAACATGTATACTGTGCTTTGTAAGATGATGCTATTATTGTCTATATCTAGGAGGCAATTTCAAAGCAGAAACAGGGGACCTGATTCTCTATAGCACATACAGAACCTTTATGTACACCATGAGATGGCAATCACTCTTGGTGAATACGCCCGGGCAATTTGGCCCCACTATGAGAATCGGAACACTGTTGCAAGATGCTGAAACATTTATCATCGTACATTGTATTTTACAATCTCTTCATCAACGATGCAAGCCTCCAACCCACACTCTGCCTTCGGTCAAACCCACTCACTACACTGATTTCACAACTCTCGCGCACCCCACAATCCCCCAGCCAATCTTTGCAAATCGCATCACCAGCACAATCAACAACACTCAAACATACCTTTCCAAAAGCACATCTCAAACACCCCCCTGTCCGTTCGAATGCCACCCGCGCTTCACCCCAAAACACACCTTGACATTTCCTATCATCCATCAACCCATCCCATCTTCCTAGCAGATACAGCCGCTACCCAAGTACTCCAACGCCCCACCCCTGCGCAACACCCTCAGACCATGCCTGCGTGACTGACTTGTAATCCATCACATCAGAGGACGACTGGGGAAGAATACACAGTACACGTCCATGCGGAGGGCTGAACGGTGTTCGGAGACCCAGGGTCTCATACGAGTTTCTCGAAACGTATCGCGAATAACTTTCCGAACTCTTTCTGGGCTTTTATTCGATGTGCTCAGGTCTAAATGACAATGTCATACAACGCCATGGTCATCTTCGGTCACAGCTACTCGTTCAACGTGACGACAATTGTCTTAAGAACCACTTCCTCTACCATCGGTGACCAATTCTCCAACTGTACTCTATCTCTTTCGAGATTTCAGTGACCACCACTAGAGCTAGTAGCTACAATGCTCAGACTAGATAGATTGACTGCCGCGAAGATAGATCGGTGTAGAACGAGGAATATCAGGTGCGAGAATCCGAACGGCTAGTCCAAAAGCACAATTCTTTTTTAGAGTTGTTTTAAAGTACCTATGCCCCATCAGGATTACTGCTAATGACGAGTCTTCCTCTATATTTGTGTGTTTAGCGATCGGTCTTTTGTATCCAACGCCCATCTTTCCCATGTATTGCCAACAACACCCTCATTCCCGCTATTTACTGAAACATCCAGAGCCAAGAGACAGCAGATCTATGTGCGTTCAAGAATTTGCAAGCCCCAATATACTTACGCCGAATACACCGCACCGTGACCGATTAATCGGGATGAGATATTACCGTGCGCATGCTCCTTTGAGACACCCAGAGATACACTAAAGTGAAATCAAGACATGGTTGTATACAGCGCATAATCCAAACCTCAACTGTTTCGATAGGAGCACGCACGATGTTATACGGCAGATGCTCAAACAAATGAGTTCCCTCTCTTAACATTAACCATCGGAAATCCAAAGTCATCCTGATGATTCGTATCCATCAGGCTTGTTGGGCTCGCTGGACTCTCCCCCCTTGGGGCAACACCAACATGCACAACATGCAAATCGCCCTTCGGAGCCTTGTCACTAAGACTCTTGAACCCAGCGCTAGCGGGTCCCGCAAGGGGCCACTGCATGGTGCTATCGCGCTGACTGCTGCCATTGGACATGGAATTGCCGCCTGGTGGGGTGTGTCGACTGCGGCTCCAGGACGTCAGGAAGCCGAGGCTGACGTTAGTAAAGAGGGGACGGTAGGTGATGAGGCACGCGCAGAGGATGGCGGTGCTGGGCTCGAGCTGGCTCCAAAGATATGGGGTGACAATGGAATCTAAGCGATGTCAGCTGCGTAGTACCTATGCCGCGACCCAGGCATGGCTTACAAGTTAAATCGTTACTACTTAGGATAGTCAGGGTGATCATGCGCATTATACTCGCAATGCATACGCTGCGAATGGTCAGTAAAGACGAGTCACGTAGAACACGCAAGAAGGTAAAGCTTACAAGCCACCCATAAGAAAGATCCCAGAGAGGATACATTTCTGTCGTATTGGAAGCTGGAGTTCCCAGACCACGCGTAGAGGTAGACACAAGATGATCACGTCAAGTATCATGTTTGTCGCCGAGATCCCCCAAAAGTAGGCCTCAAGATTGATGCATTGGCTAGAGAACATGAAGGCCGGGTCCCAAGCCGCAACGATTGGGTGACATTGAAAAACGTCGCTGAAAACTTCGGCGATAAACCAAGCGACGCATGCAACACCCAGAAACAGAGTTGTTTTGCGAAACAATTTGGTGGGAAAGATACGGCGGTACATTAAGAGGATGGATATTTTCACAGTCGTTATGGTTAGAGAGTATGTTATGAGGGTCGCTTGAAGCGCCTGAGAAAAAAGTGAGATACTCTTCAGTAATCTGAGAATCAGCGATTGCGGAAACTCACCTTGAGGAATATAGTAACTTCAGGATTGGTCAGAGTCGCAATAGGCCTCCCTGCTCCGCCCTCTTTGACCACTGGTTACGCAGAAATGTCAAAATTGTAAGAGTTTGTCTTCTTCTAGAAGGGGACTGACTGAAACCACCACAAATGAGCATGCCATAAGTAGGGACAAGACTGGCGACTATGAGCCAGTCATCGACGGCAAAGGCCGCCTTGATCTTCCATCGCGCCATCAGTCGTAGGAGAACGGCAATGGTGACAACAGCACCCACTGCAACACAGACATATAGCATTGCATCTCCTCGAGGATTGTTGGTCGCCATGGAATATGATTGTTTAAGAAAGATTCTATCTTATCTCTTCGAAATTTGATGTCGCACGACGGAAAATATCAGTGGACCAGAGATCATCTGGACATGTGCCAGGTTTTGACCGCGACAGTGCATCCAAAGACAGGGAAAGGGGACGGATCTTCATGTCAGGAGCAAACTGTGCCGCATGAAATGTATATGTGATGCTTTGCACGAATTGTCGGGAGTCTGGCCCTGCATAGCAGTGCATGCAGCATCTCGTTCCACGCGTTCCTGCGTCCACCGATGCAATCCCCAGTCTTCAGTAAGCATAGTGCAGACCTACAGTGGGGAGCTGGCGTGATTAGTCCATATTGACAGGGCAGAGGCCCGAGAACCAGGTCCGTCTCGCCAGGCCCATGCGAGAGGTAGCCTACAACCAATTGAAAGTCGAAATTGCGGTAGAATGAAATGTGACTTTGTCATCTCCATGACAGGCAACCACGGCCATGGAGATTGTATTGACATGAGAATGCACGCGCAAGCTGACCTTGACTTGCGGTGAAAATGAAGCACAGTTCGTTTTCTGACACCAAGTACTTAGTACTCGGCGGCGTTCGACAACTGACTGAACCGACGCCTACTCACACATAAGATGCAAACTGGGTAGGATCGGGAAACTACCTACATGCGGCTGATCTCAAAGCAAGATAATCAGACAGAACGATAGCCACCCTTCGTGGAAGAGAAGGCAATTGTTGCGCTTCGTGTCGAACACAAACGAAGCGGAGCGATAGAAAACAACAAGGTGGCTTTCGCAATCGGTAGGCGCTCCTACCGATCCAAAACTGACAGAGGCAATCGCTCGTGTATCTTAAAAGTAACACCCTGTAGATCAGCTATTACCGTGAGCATAGTCTACGCTATGAGGTTCTCAATCTGTGGACCCGACGGGAGCATCGCTCTCGAGGCCCTTCCTATCACGCTAACGCATCTTCCATCCGCAGCGCCAACGCCTTCTGCATATGCGACGCCTCCTTCATCCGAACTTTCACTGTATCCGTTGGCTTCACCAAGTACAGCAGCCATAGATTATATAGTTACCTGCATCGTTAAGCCCTCGTGTTTAATTGGATAGCAGCTGGTTTAATTATCCGAGCCTTAAGGGACCAGCTGTCAAGAATCCTAGATCTGCTGTATGCTCGAATCGCCGTTTGCATGCATAACAATTGCATCGCATCGCATTTCTCGATGACGAGAATCGATGCATTATAGACGTCATTCGGTGCTACCGTCATTGCCTTATTCATCGTTCCTTTCTTGTTGTTCTCGCGGTGCTTGTTGTCAGATGATCTCAGATCCTACATTTTCGACCTCTCGTTGGAACACTAGATAGTCGAATGGATTGGAAAATGATAGGGGAAAATCGCTACCGTTAAAGCTTGCCTATCGTGTCGACGATAGCTGCGTCTCAAATATGCGTTGCCAAAGTCAAAGACCATTTGAGAGAAAAGCGAGTGTCACGCAAGCCGTTGCTTTCCTCGGGCCTAACTGCAGACATCGGCCAGACGGTTTCCCACAGTAACGATGTAATGGTTACTTCGATTGGTACGGGATGTGTCTTCTGTCTTCGACTCTCTCCATTCGTTATCTAGCCTTCCCCATAAAGTATCTCGCAAACCCCTCCAATAGGCACGTCCATTACAGCGTCAGTTCCCTCGCTCCACAACGTTGTCCATTCCAGGCTTTTTGCTTCGTGGATGTCGACGATCCCTGCATCCTTATTGTTCTTGCCCTTGATTATACCTTTGCTATCCAACACTGCAATATTTGCCGCTTCGTCGACTATGTTGTCGATGCTGCGCAGTGGCAGGGTCAAATACCCAGTATTGTACGAAGCGAGAGCGACGTAAATGTAAACAAGAGTCATAACGAGGAACGAGGGAATGGCAAGGGACCACCAGCGATTAGGATAGTAATGTATACCTAGCTGATGGAGGAAGGGCGATGGAAGGTACGACCAGAGGAGGTAGATCACTAGGAAGTCAGCAACGGGACATATTTGAGTGATAATGGGTACTAACGGAAAGCCAGCGACGACAGCAGATACAGCACAAACCCGTAGTATTCATACGTAGGGACCTTGGGGCTCGCGCGAGGCAAGGTTGTAGCAGTGCGGGCAGACTTAGCAACAGCGGCTTCGGTATCATTTGGCGTGTCATTGTCGGAGTCGTCCGGGGTTGTAGGTCTGGATGTGGTCGTAGAAAACGACGGCCGTAGCAAGGAGGTCAGAGACGGCGAGGGCGGGAGAGGGGTTGGGGGTCGATTGTAGAAGGGTGGAGCAAATGCATTGGCGATAAGAAAGGAAGAGTTTGAGTGGTGGAGAAATGGTAGTTGCTCCTGTGCTGTGTCGACATGATCTGAATCGGCGTCTGAGGAGCCTGATGATGATCGGGCATCAAGAGAGTAATGCGATTGGAAGTCAGCATCGTCCTCTTCCTCATCCTCGTCCTCCTCATCCTCATCTCCATCTGCCGAGGAGGAGCCAAGAGGATGGTCGATTCCGTTGACGGCTCTTGCTGTTTGCTCCTCCCGTGGAATGGCGGGGGCAGCATGATTATGTTGAAGAGATGCGAGGCTTGGAAGCGGTGCAGCCTGGACAGAGGATCCCGGGCGTCCTCTGCTCTGAGGTGCCATCAGGTCGGTCCGTGACGGTTGGAACTGCGTAGACACGAAAGACTTCAATGCCCGCGTGCCTTACGTAAGCCTACTCTTTTGTTGCATGTCGGTTCCACCTCCTTTCACCAATAGATAGCTATCTATGTATCCGTGGTATCGTACCTTAACCTTGAAGCAATAATCCTCCTGGGATATCGCTCTAGGAGCGCAACGACCACTACATTATCTCCCTCATGCAGCTTGGCGTCAACGACCTCTTGCGCGAGCATCAGTCATGCCAGGCTCAATGCATGTAGTCTCTCTCCTCTCTCCTCTCTCCTACTGTAAAGCTTTCTAATACTTCAGAGAGTTTTACTTGCATTTGCATTTGCATGTTGCATATATATTACAGCCTAGTTTGCCCGATCTATCCCAACTTTATGTCGTAAGAAATCTTCCATGTCATCGATCTCATCTGGGACCTTGTACTAATGCCCCAACTTCGCATATGCTTGCCAAGTAATATCTACCCCCACTCCTGCTAGAGTCGATGCAGCTTCCCGGCCAAGCTTGACAGAAACCTTTCCATCGACTTCACCATGACCCAGGAATACGGGTGTCTGCAAGCAAGCTGGTAGGGCAGTAGTTATTGGAGGGGGATCCATGTTGTCTCGGACGAAAACCATAACCCGAACACCCACGCTTAGATTATCGAGGCTGCTATCCTTGTTATCTCGTTCGAATGGGTCGTTACTGTCTGGGTGTTCATATGGTGGTTTGATGATCTCTTCCAAAGCTTTTCGACAAGGCAGCCAGCCGCTCATCCCCACGAACCCACCCAGCGCTCCATCCTCAACCACTTCCGATTCAAAGCTTAAGAGCACACGTAATGCCATTGCACAGCCTTAGCTCAACCCGCCAAGGATGACATTTTCAAGCGTTACTGCCTTCGCTTCTTCCAGGATAATACGGCGCACGAAAGCTCCACTCTCGCGCAGGCCATCCAGCTGTAGCTCTTCGCGTTCGGACGGATTCTCCATGGAATAATTATCAATACATCGGTTAATCACAGCTCGATTGTAAACGGTGGCCCGGCGCTTTTTTGCCGTTAGAAGAACGAACTTCATGCCAGGGAAAAGCTGTGGTCGCATTTCGTCAGAGGATGTCCGAGACATGATGAACTCAATCCCAAACTCTGCGGCATCGCTACCGCGGCCATGGAGCAGTATGATTGTATGAGTATGTCGAGCGGAGATGGAATGATCAGACGATCGGGATAAGCAGCAGTGATTTTGCCGTCCTCATTGATCTTCCGAGCTCCACCTGGGGTAGATGGTGATGCGTCCGTAATGTCGAGAATCTCTATTTATCGGTATTTAAGGCTTCCGCTTGTCTGACTGGAAAGATTGGGTGCGCCTCGAGCTTTGTCTGGCTGTTACCTAACGTTATCTATAAACGTGCTTGCCAGGTCACACTTGTGGTACGACTCTTCCGACCAATCTTTCTCTTGATGAACAGCATTCTATTCCTCCAATATCACACTGTTGCGAGCAGCTCCGATGTGCTTGTGTCACCCGCTGCATGCATGCTGCATGAAATCCGCAGCCACCCGACGGTAACTCATCGTCTAGCCTTCTGGTGCCCCGTTCAGGTATGTGATGGACCCAAAACGGCGACAATCCGGCAACCAACATCTTCTTCACCCATTTTGTCTTGCTATATGCGTGCGCCTTTAAGCGGCTTCATCACTTGTGTGTCGTATCATAACGCCCTGTGGATGCGGTGTCGTTGTGGACATTGGAAAATATCCTTGGCGTCAACTAGAACGGGCCACCACAGCATGTCAGCATGACCTATGTAGAGCTATCGTTCGCGCTCTGAACAGAATGGAGCATAACTCGTCTTCAGGCACAGTACCTAACAGTTTTTGGCTTTCCAAGGAATACCTCGAACCACGGTCTGTATGCAAGTCTTGCGCTCACAACCAGTGGGGAACTATTCATTGCCTGCATAAAATTCTGGTGGGAATCTGGCGGCTATCGTTCGCAAGGGTGGATTCCTAGTCCATAACGCCTGCTTCAAGTATCCTGCTGCCTGTGAAGGCAGCAGTTCAGATCTTTTCCACTTCGTATCTCGATTTGCTTTCCCTTCCACCCACTCCGTGGGTGGAATTTTTTCTCGCCTTTGCAGATGTATCTATTGCACTTGAAGTACTTGTTCATCAGAAACACTTTGTTCCTAAGCATCAGAGATGCCACGCAAGCGTCGCAGCTGATCTCTCCTTCAAACAATACCGGATGAGAAAGAAAGCGAGGTCGATTCGACATAGCATGGAGATTGTGCAATGTCCATGAGTGGGCTGTCCTATATAGACAGTTACGAAATCTCTTGACTCGTCCCATACATTCTTCGATTCTTAGAAACGTCAATGGCTTAAAGATCCCTATTCGCAAATTGGTTGGCCATATCTTCCATTGAAATCTGCCAAGATTGCAACCAACGTTGTCGAGCCGAAAGGAGAACATATCTTTTAAGAGGCGTCTAACATTTTTGATATTTCTGTAATATCGGTGTTGGCAGAAAATCTCAATTCTTCGGTCTATTACCCTTAAGCGGCTAATGACAAAGTGGCCTCTACTACGTCGACCATTCCGGTGAAAGATATCTGTTATTTCCTTTCTAACCCTTGACATCACAGTCGCCCTTACAACAACATCAATATCAATCTCCTACCTTCCCCATCCCCAAAGCTCATTTCTCCCCCACATTTACAATTACATTCGCCTTCGCCCCTCCAACCCGCAAAGGATCGGTCACAATTATCTCCTTCATCGAACGGGAACACTTACAAAAACCATCCAAAACAAACCATTCCAATGCCACGTGAAGTCATCCAATCTCATCGCCCTTGACAAGCCTCCAAAGCCCACACTAGCTTCTACCTTCAACCTCTCGAACAGGATTCCCTAGTTGTATGAAAGATGTTGGCTCTCCAATCCGTCACGATTGGGGTTTGAACTACACAGATCCTTTACGGTAGAAGACGAAGAGCTGTTTCTTAGCATCATGGTGTCGTCTTACCAATCGAGATCTCATGGCTGTGGTGAGTAGATCGTGTGGGTAGGTGTCGATTCAGCAAGCCGACGTCTGCTGTAGCATTGAGGGTAGGGTAGGACAGGACCATGGGTAGGACAAGCGGAGGGCTGGAGCCATTGTCCAAGCCTCTCAGGTAGTTCAGACTTATATGATACACGTTCATCTCGATACTTGCGATACCATAAGTAAGACATCAATCTGGAGACTGTGGCACATCAGACAAATGAGCTTTTCATAGCTAGCTGAGCAACCACCGCTCCCATTGAGTCTGCCTAAGCCGCCTAAAGAGCAGCGACCATGCAGCCGAAATCATATCCTCAATCTATCATATCCCTCGTTTTCATTTCCCTTACTCACTTCACCCTCGACTTCCCCCTTTTCATCACTGACCGACTTCTCCTAAAAATCACCTCCTCCACCATCATCCCCTCCATAATCTCCTCCATTATCGCCCCCATCATCACCCCCCTCAAACTCATTCGCCAACAACGCTCCTCCAATCAAGCCCCCACCCACGCCCAGCGCCGCAGCGCCTCCCATTCCCAGACCGCCTGCTTTCTTCGCCGGCTGCTGCTGCGCATACCCGCCACCATAGCCCTGCTGGGGAGGGTAGCCGCCATAGCCTTGCTGAGGAGGGTATCCGCCATAACCTTGCTGGGGCGGGTAGCCCCCGTAGCCCTGTTGCGGAGGATAGCCTTGCTGGCCGTAGCCACCTTGGGCGGGGTATCCTCCGTAGCCTTGCTGCTGCTGAGGGTAACCCTGCTGCTGGTTGTGTTTGCCACCACCGCCCAGCTTGCTCAGAAATCCTCCGATACCTTTGGACTTCCCTTCTCGCGGGGGCAACTGTCCCTGATCATAGCTCTGCGGGATAGGCGTGCTCCCATAGTCGGCCTGGGCACCGCGGGAGCCGGCACCTTGGCGAGCACGGGCGTCCTCCTCGGCTTGAAGGCGGGCGGCGTAGCGCTCGTCCTCTGAGATGTTCTGGTTGGAGCCGGAGAGCGGGTTGGTGGACGAGTAGGGGTTATTCGTGTTGAGGGCAGACTTTTCGTTGTGGATTGAGCCGGCGCCGGCGTAGCTAGGCGGAGGACCGGGCGGAGGGGTGCCGGTGGTTGAGGGATAGACGGGGGAGGTGGGGCGATTCCACTGGGATTGCTTGGTGTGGGTGTTTACGAAGTACCTGTAGCAGATCATGTTAGTAGTTGTTACGCAGTAATGTTCGAAGGCCATAGGTGATGAAGTGGGCCGTGGAGATTGAAGTCTTACCATTCCTTGTACTGATCGTTCCATAGCGCTTTCCAACCTTCAGGCACCTTAGGCGGTGGTGGCCCGGAGGGAGGTGCAAAGTCGGCCATAGTTAGTTGGCTCTTTGAATCTGTGATAGTGATTCTAAGGGTTTTGAAAGTAGTGAAAGAATGAGAGTTTGGAGTAGAAGTACTGTAGCTAATTGCCTGTCGTCTCGGAGTACGTGTGTCTAAGCCACCGAACGTCCATACCTTAGTGAGGGCAAACAGTCACGTGATGTATTATGTACCGCACCACTGCACGAACCAATCCTTTCACGCTTGAGCGATGATATAACAACAACTGATTGATGCACCAGTGATGCATTGTCATTACGGATTGTTGCTATTGTATCGGCAACTTGACGATTTCCATGTTCCCTGGGGATTCAGCGACAGTTCTATCACAGCCAGCCAATCGATCTCTCCTGCCAGCCATATTGAACTTTTGTTCACTTCACTATTGAGATCCCTTGAGTAGCAATGAATCCCCTCAAACGCTCGCTGACTCAATGTGGAAATTACAAGCTGATCCGAAAAGACTCAAATTGGAGAGTCGGCACTTCAGCTCAGTTTAACAGTTTGGTTATTGGGATTGAAGAAAGCTTGAGCAATGAGAACCACTCAGTTAGTGACTACTGCAATGACAAGCGCAACAGTGAACGTAACTAAGTGGGAGGATCCACACAGTTGCAGCTATATGAAATCGATATGAACATGCTAAACAAGCAAACATGACGGTATATCTTACCATCTAAACCCAAACCAGCGAATCAAGTATGAAGCGCGTGACAAGACATGGAAACCTTTGGACATGCAATCAAACTGCCATTCCGTGTTTGCCTCAACCATGGCACAAGGATAAAACGATTGCGTGTAACGAGCAACACAGCGGAGAAAAAGACAAACACCAGGACTAAAAGTATACAATATAAAACCATATATTGAACAGCTTTTGTGAGACCGGCTCTCCGTTGCCTGGGCCAACGACTATTTGTGCCAGCCCTTGCCGCCGCCTTCAATGGTCTCTCGAGAGGCCATGTTGGGAAATGGAGCTTGTGGGACGCCTGTTACAATTTTTAAACCCCTCGTAACGACTAGAGGTTCAGTACGGCGGCACCCTTCACTTACAGAGTCATTGTCAGCAAGTGTGGATTATATTTGGCTTCAGGTATCATGCTGGGCGTCGAATATCTACGACCTGGAAAAGCTCTTTCTCTTCCTGGCTCATTATATATAGAGCTTGTTCAGCATTTTAACAGGTTTTCCTGGCTCCAGCGGGCCTATAAGACAGGAGGTTTTGCTCTAGTTCCTCGGCGTCTATCTCTTACGGCCTTAGATTTCTCTGGGCTTTGTCCATGTGCCAAAGTACCTGAACCAAGAATGGAAGACACGGATCGTTCAAAGACTTCAGACCGCTTCGAAAAGACAAGTTCGATTTCGAGTTCGCTCGAAAAGCTCGCTGTCAGCTTGTCAACGAGACATCCAGAGGAAAGATGCCATCCCTTGAAGATGGATGTTCGGGGACAAGTAGGCCAGCCAGCTAAACCCAGCCCCCAGACGGGCATTGCAATCGAGCTTAACTCCTTGCAACACTTCTTGTCCTGTTATCAGCTGAACTCGAGAATCACTTTTTTATTATGTTATCTCCTTATGTGTTTCCTTATGTGTTTATTCCATCACAATCTATCCGATACACGACCACTTTGAACCTTAGAGCTTTGTAACATCCGCTTCTTCAACTCTCTTTTAAAACACATCTCTTTCGGAAATTCAATATATACCACAATGAATCACAATGTTGCTTGCGTTGTCCTGATCGGGCAATGTCTTATCAGACAAGTTGTCTCATGGACGACTATATAATTTCACCTGGTATTAGAAGTGGGCAGGCTGTTTCGTTCGGACTCCCCAACAGATTCCCTTGGCCACACCGTAAGGAAAAAAACCCAACATCCATCAAATACCTCGATTTCAATTACAGATTCACAAGAGGATGTCTAATATTCCGTTGTACCAGCCTCGTTGGCCCACGGCTGGATCGAGATTGACCGGCTTCGACATTGATGAGTCAGAGACAAGGTAAGCTGCCGGCCCCTGGGGGTTTCCTATATGCTCCAGGCTCACGCATATCAGGTGTATGGATGCGAACCTGCAACGCTCGGGTACGGGCCCCGCTGCATTATATAAGGGAAGGTGTAGAGGCCTCTCGGTTTGGAAGTCCTCGTTTTACCAGGCCAGCTGGGTCTCAGCTGAGCAAAATCGCCAAAATCGCAAGTAGGTATGGTCATTGAATCCAAGCCTGCTCGATGCTCACAGAAGTTTAGGAAGGTATTCCCATTTTTCAAATTGCCAGCCGAAGTCCGCAAGGTCATATACGATTACTGCTTAGTGGTGGACAACGTCTACCCATATCTGGAGCCCCATCGTTTAGAGTTGGAGACTGATGCAGCCCATCTGGATGCGTACTACTTCGACGCTCCTAATGTATCGCTGCTGAAGACATGTAAGCGAGTTAGTTGGGAGGCTGAACACCTACTGTATCAGCATAATACCTTCGTCATGCCAACATCGTCCTTAACTGCGAAATTCTTCGCAAATACGATGACCACAACTGTTCGTCGGTCGTGGATGAAATCCATCGAGGTTTACCTGGATCCGTCTGATCTGGACACGGCGGACAGGAAGGTAGTCTGTGGATCGCAGCTCGACTGGCCTCGGCAACTTGAGCAGGCTCTGCGCCTCGACGGAAACGCCCCCCCGGCATCGCACTTGCTTAGGACCTGCGGCAAAGAGTTGCATCGAGCAAACAAGACCTACCTGGTTGAGATTAGCTGGCCGCGAAAAATGGCACCTATCCTAGAGCATCTCCAGCTCGACACGCTCGTTCTTAACATTGATTGCAGCAAATGCGAGGACGACTGCTGTACGTTGTACGCGGGCGCTGTTATGGCCTTCCATGAAGGCTTCGCGCTTGGCATGCCCAAGGATCTGAAAATATACGGACTTCCCGATCTTGTTGCCGAGGACTATTTTGATCCTGAGGATGATCCCGAAGAAATTACTAGAGCTACAATTGAACAATGGTCACAAGACCGCCGCGCAGACCTGGAGGCACCGCTAAACCCTATGGGCGACCCTACGAACGGCGACGTGTGGCGGGATGATATGGAATGGGAACTCGAGCAAGTGGGGAAGTGGAGACCATGAGGATACTTCTGAGCAAGGAAAGTTGGTAGTAATATTTGAATTTTTGTCCCGGGATTTTTATATGCGCCGAAAGCGAAAGTTTGTGGGTAATGTGGAAAATTGAAGAGAACAGTTAATGTGTAACTGCAAGGATGCATGCCAAGAACATGGATTTCCCAAATAGTGAAATGATACCTAACGGAAAGTTTAGGTGTTCTAAGACTTTGAGGCGTAAGGACGCAGGGACTCTGCGATCTCAAAGGTAACCCGTACATCGAAGAAAGACTTTGAACCTGGAAAGAGTAGTTTCCCGTGCGAAATGGAGTGGAGAGCTGCAAAAGCACTCAGCGGCCTTACTGGGAAAAGAAATTTTACAAGTTCTTACCGTCGCTGTACTTGTCCTGTTCTCTGAAGAAATGGATAAATCTCTCGCAGATCTGCGCTATTCCCATGTTAGTTCAACCTTCATGGAGTTCCGTCCTATCATTTTGGTGCCCAGAATCTGGATTTGTCTTCGAGAATTGTTTGATGCTTTCGACCTTGAGGAGTGCAAGGATACCATAGATTTTGATACTGGGTGGCGGAGCGGTCTCTTCTATAGGTGTCTTCATATTGCGATGTACATACATTGCGATGTACATACTAAGCGTTCAAAATTTCTGTCTTTGAACTGCTAATTATGTTGATTATTGAAAATGTGAGATTGAAGCCTAACCTACTAATACTATGACTTGAGGGACGGTAATCAACTCGAGGCTTCGGGTTTCCACAAAGCTTCATGAGACTCTGGTCGCAGCGTAGGAAATCCGAGGAACAGAGCCATCGAAATGCCAAGGACTCTGAAAGTTCTGGTAGCTGAGTTGTAATTCGGGGGAGGGGCTCGGTTGCTATAGAGCTTCAGAAGACTCTGACTAAAGGGTACGCAATTCGCAAATTAGAGCTTTGAAGTTGGAAATGACTTTGAGAATTCTTGACGCAAGGGTCCGGGGTCACAGTAGCCCAGCCAAACATGTGTTAGACCTGTTCAGGGCTTCTTCTCGCTAAGGTCACGTGTGGTGAATTATCTCCTGCGTTTGTTGTGATTCCTTCTCGAGCTTGGACTTCAACACCGTCCGCCATCACGTTCCCTGTAGAACACTCATCACGTGTCTACCTCCTCTCATCGTAACTGTCAGCAATCAGACGAAAGGCACCGGAGAAACTTCAGCCAAGTACATCGTTAGTCTGAACGAAGTCCTCAACGGCTGTACACCATCATCCTGGAGGCTGCGTCCACCGGGTCTTTGTCCTCTGAAAAAAGCAGTAACAGTATCCGACAAGATGTCCAGCACGGGGTAAGTAGACTGTAATAAAATGCCTCTGAACACCAATTGATAGATAGCTAGGACCTCCTTTTTTGACCTACCTCGAGAGGTTCGTGATATGGTGTATGGATACTGCTTGGAGGTGGGACAGGTTTACCCATACTTGGAGTCACAGAGAGCTATCGATGTAAGATCAGTTTCTGAGGAAGCCAACAACTTCGAAGTCCCTAGTACAGCATTACTTGCTGTCTGCAAGCTTGTTCACGACGAATCCGAGCCTTTGTTGTATAAAAAGAACACCTTCGTCCTTCCTGCTGCGGCTCTGTCTGCAAAGTTCTTCATTAATACCATGCACTCCGATACCCGAAGAGCTTGGATTAAGTCGGTGGATCTTAAGTTGAGCCCCTATGACCTGTCGAAAGATGAGAAGCTCGCAATATTCAAGGAAGAACAGTTGAATCTGCAGCAACACCTCGTCTATACATATTGGATCAACATCACGCTGGACAATAATAGTTCGGCTTACAGTGTCATGCTAGGCTGGGAAGGAGAGCTTCATAAACGGTATAAAGATCAATTGAGATTTGAGAGTTGGCCGAAGATGATGTCGCCAATACTGGAGCATCTCCAGCTGGACAAACTGGTCGTTTCCTTCGAAGAAAGCGTATGCAGCTTCAATTGTTGCTCCATACCTAGAAGTGCCGGAGCAGCCTTTAATCAAGGCTTCGCCAAGGGTGTCCCGAAGCTCCTTAGACTAGAGAATATCCAGGAGCCAGGCATTCCGCGAACGAATTATAAAGTGTCAATCAAGCAAGACATCCAACGCTGGACTGCCGATCGACGCAACACGAAGATAACCCTTATAGAAGGGGTTCGAGCAAACAAAAAATTGTTCTTCGATTTCGCTAGAGATGATGATTCAAAGGATGGAGAATGGGCGTGAGTAGGAATGGTTGAGGCTAGGACAGAAATGGGTCTAGCAAGGTGATGAGGGAAATCGTTCCGAGCAAACTGTAGGTGGACAACGGCGGACTGACTGCGTAAGCTATTGGCAAACTGAGCTGAGATGAGAAAGAGAGGGATTCACAACTTCGTATCATTAGCAGACAGGACTAGATGCTGGATTGTTTGTTCTTGGTCTTGTGTGGAGAGCTAGAAGGCGGCCGTGGACGAATCGTGTATGTATGATAGATACCTTAGACACCTTCCTGTGAACGAAGTTACTCGAACAGAATGGCTCGATGCGGCGTTGATGTAGATACAACGAGTTTTCCTTTCTTTTCCCAATTAGTACTACTACTGTGGTACTTTATTAGGCAGCTCTGCGCTAGGTAGCGAGACTGCACAGCCCCCGTCTTGTACGGACTACGGAAGTACTCGTAGACGTATCTTATATATATGTAGCCGGCGTATCACTTCGATTTTGATACGTATGAGTCTGAAATTTAACATCACCACCGCTTAGACTGTAATCCGCACTCGGTGCCTACCTACTCACGAGCCTGTTGCTCCCCGTACCTTTGCATCATCTGAATGTGCTTTGAGCCTTTGAATCGATTGTCTACTTAGCATGGCGGATACACAAGCTTCAAACCAAGAAGGACCCACGCATTCTCCGCCGTCTTTGCCTGAAGGCTGGTACGTTTTTACGATACCTTAAGCTGTTCAGCGTCCACGCACTGACCATGAAATCTAGGCTGGCACAGTGGGAAGGACAATCACGGAAGTACTACTACGTTCAAAGAGCCACAGGCCACTCCCAATGGGACATACCTACCCAACCTGCGCTTTCTGTACCCACGCCGGATCCTACCCCTCAACAGACGACAGATCCCTTCAAGCACCCTTCTTTGACATCTTCAGCCGTCGTAGCGCCTGATGGAACCGCAGTGGTGAGGAATGAAGACGGGACTGTTGAGCATTATGAAGGAACTGATCGAAGCCTTCTGGGGGTATGTTGTACGGTCACGCCCAACATAGCATGCTAACAGTCACTTGCTTAGGACTTGGCCATGAATGCGGTAATGGGGAAGCATGGTAAACCACAACAGCAATCAGGTTTCGGGGGACTTGCCAGCTCATTTCTTGGAGGGAGTTCACATGGCGGTAGCAGTGGAGGTGGAGGTAGCAGTGGTGGAAGTGGAGGGATTGCAGGGCAGCTGATAGGTGGTCTACTCGGGTCTGGTGGGAAACCTTACAATCAACAACAGTCGGGTTCACATTCAACAAGCTCTGGAGGTGGATCAGGGGGACATGGAACGGCCACGTCGGGCAGTCAGGAGCAAGGGGGGTTGATGGGGATCGCGTCAAGCTTCCTTGGAGGTCATCATGGGTCATCGGTACGGTTAAGATCGTAGCATGGTCAGTCAAGCTGCTGATCACAGCAACAGGCTCACACCAACAACTACGGCTATTCCTCAAGTGGTCCGGGATCATCTAGCACCTACTCCTGCACAGCTCCACCGGCAGCGTACAAGCCACCAGGCCAGCAAGGTGCAAGCCAGTATGGGCCATCGAGTGGGCAATACCAACCACCTGGTCAACATTCAACTGGAAGTAACCCTCCGTCATATTCTGGCAGCTCCCAATATGGCCAAACTGGGCAAAACATGCAGGGAGTATCCCCATACGGACATAACAATGGCTCGCAGAATAACCTTGGTCAACAGAACCAGTCATACTCCTCTCTACCCGGTAGCCAACACAACTCATCCTTTCCCGGCCCACCAACCGGACAGTCGAACCCTTCCTTTCCTGGCCCGCCAGGCGCACAACCAAATCAATCCTTCTCCAGCCCGCCAAGCTCCCAGTATAACCCATCATTGTCTGGTCCCCCAGCGTCTCAATATCACCAATCCTACTCTGGCACATCAAGTGGTTCCCAGAATCCGCCCTTTCCTCCGCAAGCTGGCCAGTATGGCTCGTCGCTTCCAGGTCCACCAAGCGGGCAGCCTCCCAGCGGTCAACATAACCAAGCCTATTCTGGACCACCAACCAGCCAATACGGTGGTTCAAATCCTACAGCTCTTTCCTATTTACCAGCGCCTGGGCCGCAAACCTCCCAGGGATACGGGTCGCAAGCGTCCTCATTATATGGACAACAGACACCGTCTTCCTTTGGTGCCCAACCTTCACCAGCGTACGGTCAACAAAATACATCGTATCCGCCTCAATCTCAAGGTGCGGCGAATAACCAATACTCACAGCCGGGCCAGCAGAGCCAGTACCCTCCTCAATCGCAGCAGAACCCCTCGTTTTCGAGCCCGCCAAGTAGCTACAACGCATATGCACCACCACCACCAATGGGCTCTCACCCAGGGCAGCAGGGTTCCCATGCGAGTCTGCAGAGTGCTCCAATGGGCCAGCCAGGTCTAATACCTATTCAGCCGGGCTCTATACCAGGCCAGCAAAACTCAATGTTAGGTCAGCATAGTTCAACGGCAGGTCAGCAGAGCTCGACACCCAGTCAGCAGGGTTCAACATCGGGCGGGTATCCGCCCCCACAACCGGGTGGGGGCTATGGGTCAGGTCAAGGGCAGGGCTATCAAGGAGGCCAAGCCCAGGGGCGTCCGGGTGGACAGGGCTACGGTCAGCAACCTTCGCAGTATCAAGCGTATGGGCAGCAGGGAAGCCAGTATGGCAGCCCTGCGCCGCCGCCTGCGCCGGGCTGGAGGGCTTGAGGTTTTCCCCGTGTTTTTCAGTAAGCCAGGTGAGAGGTTGTTGTAGCTGCGGAGCCGCAGTGGCTTGAAAATATCAACAAGCATTTTCGAATGATCCCCAAAGCGATGGCGTTAATGGGGTGATTTATGCTTGGGCGACGAGCGTGTTTTCTACCTTTGAATGGTTCGGGAGTCATGGAGAGCTCGGATTCTACAGTTCGCAGGTTTACATCGTGCCTTGTTTGACAGATTGAAATCGGCCTTCTACTTCCAACACAGATGGCTTTCAGGAGCTGTAGGATAATTCATTCAATGAGGTGAGTGTACATGATGATAGTGCCATCATGCCTCGTATATAGTCGTCTTTTGTACGTCGGGTAGCGAGGTGATGCGTTGGTAGTACAGCATCCTGAGGGCATTATCTGTAAACATCATTGCAAGTACACGAAAGGGACCCTCATCATTGGAAACATCCCAACGCGTATGACGATGAGGAGATTGCGTATGGATAACCATCCCATATTTCATCAATATCAGACAAGAAAGGTATGGTAATTACAATTTTCATCACCCATCCACATCCATTAACCGCTGCTGCCTCTGCGGCCTTCCCTCAAAATCCGGAAGAAAATCGCTACTAATATGCAAACAATGCCTCATGGACCTCGCGGATGATTCGGAAATGTACAAAGAGAAAGCGTTGTGTAGTCATCCACACTAACCGAGTCGAGCTGTACCTAGCCACCTTGCCCCGAATACTGCATCATAATTTTGATGTCAGATAATCAGCTGCCTAGGGGTTTCATGAAGCGTCAGTAAAAAATCAAAATTATCATAGTCGGGAATGGCACAATGTAAGGACGAACCTTGTCGATGTTATAATCAAACTTCTCCAATGCCGCCAAACTCTCCTCCCTCAGATACCCCATCCCCGTCAACCGCTTCAGTATCGGATCATCATGCTCAGTCCCGATACTCAGCCCCCTCGCCAACGGCGGCGGCTTCGTCGCCGTATTTAGTGCTGGGTGGCTAGAGGCAGGATCGAAGCTCACAGTATCTCGAGGCGGGAGAGCGGGCTGCTGGATATCATTTTTTAGGGTTGGTGGGGCAACAGATTGGAAAGCGTTGGTTTGAGATGAGGATTGAACACCGTCGTTTTGGGGTGTGTCGAGGCCAGCAAAGATGACATCCCAGTCGTGGTTGTTGATGGCTGCAGGGGCCTGTTCTGGCATTTTGTCGAGTTGGTTTGAGCTTGAAATGCTAGACTCGAAGTCGCGGAAGGCGTCGTTGGAGAAGGTACTGCTGGGAGGCTGGACAGTTGTTCTTGAAGAATTGGGAGAGTCAAATACAGGGTTAAATTCGTCGAAGCCGGATTTGCTTGCAGTACCAAATTCTTCGTCCACTTTGTCGTCAGCTTCCTTGGCTTCAGAGAGATCAGCAAACTCATCGTCAAAATTGTCCAAAGCGTTTTTCGCTGGCACAGGGGGTTGCGACTGAGTTTGTAGAGGTGAATTCAGTCCATATGCATATGGAGCAGCGGAGGAACCAGGTGGCATTGGCGCATGCGTTTGAGATGCCGTTGGTTCGGTGACGGAAGGCTGTGTTGTTGTGCCGGCTCCGAAGAAGTTCATCACTGTCTTGCCTAATGTGGGCGAGGCAACGTTTTCTGCAGCGCGATTGGTTGGTGGTGACGTTGGTGATGATGTTTGCTCCTCTCGTGAAGGCAGCAAGCCGGTGTATTCGGCAGGAAATTGATTCGAGTCCTTGCGATGGCCAGGTTCCGGTGTGGATACGGTCTGATCATAAGTAGGTGGAGACGCTTGAGCGCCAGGCGTTGGTAATTGACTTAAGGCCGACTCGTTCGTAGTAAAAGGGGGACGGCCAGGGGCTAGATTGGTCAAGCTACTAGAAAGGGCAGCTGGTGCAGTGTGCGTGACCGGTGTCTGTGACGGTAACTCTCGTGCCTTATGAGGAGAGGCTGTTGTAAAGTCGTCGTCAAAGCCGCGATCGCTATCGCTGTCACTGTAGTTGTCGACTCCAAACTCTTGAATAGGGGGGAATTCCCCGTGAGCTTTAGGTGGTACTTCGTCTATCATACCTTCTCTAGGGACATTAGTAGTATTTCCTTGTGCTGGTGCTTTCCCTGTATTACCGAAGCCTGCGAAAGCCGAGTCGAAGTCATCTTTTGCGGAGGCTGGAGTTCGCGGTCTTTCGCCCGTAAAAGTGAAGGGGTCTGCTCTAATATTTTGGGGAAATTCTTGAGTATTGCTGCTATGGAATGTATCCGCTGAAGACTCAGAAATCGTGGGTTGCGTTTCCTCTCCAGGAAATGACCCAGGAAGGGCTCGGGATTCGTTTGGCTGCAAGGAGCTATGACTACCTTCGTTATCAGATACTATGTTCTGAAACTCACCAACGCCATTTGAATCAGCCATGGTACTAGAAGCAAAGTGTGAAGCCGGCCCGTTTTCAGCTTCTTCTGCCGCCTTCGGCCCGAATCCGTCCATCGGTGTGTTGAGGGACCCATGTATCATAGGCTCAGAATTGGAGATTGACCTCTCTGGAGTATCGAAACTGGAATCTCCTCCGACTCGACTCATTGGGTGATTGACATTGACTGAAGAGCTTGTTGAACCTGACCTCTCTAGACTGCGGAACGGTAGAAAACTCGAAGTGATTTGTCGAGACTGCGGTGGCGCAGGAGGCTCTCCTACGACTTGTGGACTGTCATTGTAGGTGGAAGTTAATGGAGAGCCAGAAGGTGTTGGTACATCTGGTCCATCAGATGATTTCTCCGAGAGAGTAATCTCCCGAGATTGACTTGGCGTCATAGTTCTAAATGAAGTAGGAGGCGGTCCTGTTGGCTGAGGGGAAGACGCTAGAGAAGGGCCGAAGAAGCTGTCAAAAGCCGTATGATTTGGCGTCGCTGCATTGGGGGATCCAAAAGCCGAAGGTTCTCCTTTATCGATAAAGTCGGTACGTGGCCCGCGAAAGAATGGATTCATGCTTGTGATGGAAGCAGTGGGGCTTAAGGTGGGTGGCGAACTTCGGGATTGAGGCTGAGTTTCGATGCTACGCTTGCTTTCTTCAAGCTCCCGCGTCGCTTCGGCATGTTCTCGTGACGCTGCTTCAAGTTCGCCTTGTACCTTATCTCGTTCGGCTTCATTGGTGGCTAGTTGCTTCTTGTTAATTGCAACGAGACCCTTCTGCTGCCGGGCTTCCGACCTCATCTTCTCTAGTTGAGGCTTTAGCTCGCTGACTGCTGCATTGGTTTGCCGGATCCTCTCTTTCAAACTTGCATTTTCCTGTTGGTCCGTCTCCAAGGCTGCAGCAACCTGTCCACGCTGTACTTGAAGGTCTTGGAGGGTACCTTCAATCATGGCCATCTCTTGCTGTAGCTTTTTAACATCGTTCCTCGACGCCGATAGACGTTCTTCCAGTGCCTTCACCTCCCTAACCTCTTGCTCATATGCAGATCGCAATTGGGCCATGCGAGACTCAAAATCACGCTTTTGAGACTGAGCCTGAGTCAGATCCTGCTCCGTCGATACTCGCTTTGATTTTACTTCTTGCATTTGACTAGTCAACGTGCTGACATGATTTGATAGATTAGCAAGCTCTGTCGTCTCTTGAGTAAGCATTTTGCTAATTTCAGGGTCATTATCGCCCAGCAAATCATCCATTGCGGACGGTTGCTTCTGTTGGATCCCTCGAGATTGCACATGACTAGTATTGCTAGATGCGCCAGTAGCTTGCGGAGTCATCATGGCTTGACCGAAGGACGAAGACGGCACAAAAGGCTTGAACACGGAAGACGGTTGTGGTTGTTGTGGTGCTTGTGATGCTTGTAGTGACTTCTGAGCTTGAGTGGGACTCGCACTGTAAAGGGATGAATCGCCAGTAGACTTCGGGACTATCGGCCCTGGTGTTGTAAAGGCATCTAGGCCAAACAGGTCCTCTGAGGCCGACTTTGGTGCTGGTGCGATAGCAGCATTATTGAGAAGCGGAGCGATAGGCTGTTGCGGTGCTATAGGCAGTCGACGCCTGCTCGGTGGTATCAAGTTTGCTGGTAAAGTCTGCGGAAGAACATTTCCAGCATCCCTTTTTTGTTGCCGGATGAGATACATAGCTACGGCAAAGTCATCTCGAGTTAGCTGCCCCTCAGAGTTGATATCCGCTAAATCCCAGATCTGTGCCAGAGCTTCCTCGGGCAATCCAGACCTGCTGAAGAAGCCAACAGCTTGTTCGCCCGTAACAAAACCACGCTTAGCTGTGTCGACAGTAGCAAAGATTTGATCAAACTGTGCCTTGTCTGACGGAGTGATGGCCCATTGGTCAAACCCCGTGGGTGTGCCTGGAACAGGGTTCGGTCCATATGGGGATCTTGGAGGGGGCGTTGCAATTCTATGAGCCGCTGATCCGCTGAATTGCCTTGGTATTACAGAGGCTGCACCAACGGCGGACGATGGTCTTGAGCCGTTAATGTTTCGTGGAGCTCCGCGTCTAGCCGCTGCTTCATAGAGACCCACTGGTAGCGTCTGAGGCAAGGCGCGCAATGAACCGTTTTTTAGAGATAATAGCAGATGCATGGCAATGATGAATTCTGTCAAGCCTAACGCGCCTCTTTGCTCCGTGTCTGCAAGATTCCATATCCGGCCAAGTACCTCATTGGGAAGCTGCGCTCGTTCAAAGATCTGCTTCGCCGCACCACCTGTGCAATCGAGGAGTTAGTGGTCATTTGCACGTCAGTGGTTGCACAAGGACTATACCAGCTAGCAAGCCATCCTGAGCGCCTGACTCCTCAAAAAGAGCAGAGTACTGGGCAACCTTCTCCGGCGTGAGAGGGGGCACCCGTATTGGCCCACCGCTGGCTTGGGGCTGTATAGGTCCAGGGTTTACATTTGGAGGGGGACCAGGTGGAACTGGGAATCCATCAAATCTGGGAAGCGGACCACCAGCTGGAATCATGAGTTAGCCCTACTATTCCTATCGGAACCTTTCATGTAGCTTACGCTTCAGGGCAAGCTCCGCCGAGACTTGACGCCCTACCTGAGCATATCCGATGAGTCTAAGCACAATGGCAAACCCTGCGGACGTTAGGAATCCTCGGTTCTCAGTGTCGGCGATTTGCCAGATCTACACGACCAGATCCATCAGTTACAGTTCTTGGGCCAACCAGACTGTTCTCACCTCTCCCAGGATTGCGGGTGGGAGTCTCGTCTTCTCAAAGAACTTCACAGCCACCTCTCCTGTCACGACACCAACGTGCTCGGCATCTGCGGCGGTGAAAAGCTGCTTGAATAGACGCTTCTCTTGGTGACTTAAGTCCAGCTCCGGGTGTTCTGGTAGCATAGTGACGTCAGCCAATGTTGAGACACATACATATTGTGGTCTTTTCGCAGACACTCACGCTGGTCCGGGGTCCCTTCGAAGTCCGCCATCGCGCTCCCTGCTTCCTAGACAGAGCTGTTGATCGGGGCCCTTCTCCAAGTTCACAAAATCACCTCTTGTAAGGCTCTCCTCACGAACATATGTTTTAGATGAATATGATACCTAGTGGTCAACAGCTGTCGCTGGGATGCTGTATATTCAAGACCATCGATGAGATCACTGGATAAGTTGGTGTTATGTACCCAGAACCACCACCTCAGTGACTGGAGAGCTTTGGTCGCTCAAAATGGTAAGGCGTCGAAGCAGAGCCGCTTTAACGCCGACCTCCGACCGCAGCCTCTTTCGGCGTAGACATTCAAAGCACAAGGCAGTCACAAGTTCACAACACTCTGTGACATCTACACAGCTTTCCTATTCATGGTAGCTAACTCCGAACTTTTGAAGGTATTACTGCTGAGATCTGCACCGTATCATCGGTGTCGCAATACCTCCTTGGCGCCATCATGACAGAAAGACCCTCCACCCCGCCACCTCAGATGGCGGCTTCTCTCCCTACTGTGCCTCATAGGTCACCGCTTACACCCGAGCAAGTGAAGAAGATAGTAAGTCCGTTAACCCTGGCCCTTAGTCTTTGCAGGCATTGACGAAGGTGGTCTAGGAGATCAACCGACTAAAAGCCAAAGCTTTACGAGACCAGCGAGAAGCCGAAGCCCGCAAAAACAGTGGTTCTTCTTCCCTTAAGCGTACCTCGAGTAGTCTTGTGGCTGGTCAGAAGCGCGCATATTCCGCCGTATCGTCATCAAATGTTCCTGCAAGCCTGCGAGATGGCCGGAGTGCAGAAACTGCGAAGGGTGGCGGTTTTCGCCCGTTGGATGACATCCAGCCTGCGAGAAACTTTGCAAAATTCGTGGAGTATGATTTCAGTAAAATGACAGATACCAAGGGTGGCTTTCTTACAGTAGAAGATGACCCACATAATAAGGCGTTGCACGCACCAAATGCAGATGAAAAGCCTGTGCACATGACATTGAAGGAGTGGGAAAGACATCAGCTCCTAAGATCCCTACGAGACCAAAGAGCCGGTCCATTTGAACCAGGGCTTAGCGTACTGAAGAAAGAGCAGAACAAAGTGTGCAAGGAGTGCGGCAGTCTGGAGATAGACTGGAAGTGGGAGGATGTCTTTGGATGTGCTGTCTGCAACATCTGCAAGGAGAAATTACCGGATAAGTACAGCTTACTCACGAAGACAGAGGCAAAGGAGGACTACCTCTTGACAGATCCAGAACTAAAAGACGAAGAACTACTACCTCATCTAGAAAGGCCCAATCCTCACAAATCTACATGGAATAACATGATGCTGTTCTTGCGATACCAAATAGAAGATTACGCATTTTCTTCGAAGAAATGGGGATCTCCTGAGGCACTCGACGAGGAGTTCACAAAGAGAGAAACAGATAAGAAGAAGCGAAAAGAAGACAAATTCAAGTCAAAGCTACAAGAGCTTAAGAAAAAGACGCGGGTAGAGGCATACCGGAGAAGTAGAGAAGCTGGAGGCGGGGGAGGGGGTTTCGGAGACGACATCCGAAGAGGTGGCAAACACACGCATATATGGGGCAGAGCAGTAGAAAATGAGGAAGGGGTGGGCGTGAAGACGTGTATTGAGTGTGGCATGGATGTAGAAGAGCTCGAATTCTAGTCCAAAAACTTCCACCACAGATAATCCGTCCAGGTGACCATGACAGGCTGCGCCAAGCACTGGTACAAAATTAGAAGTGAGGAACCAAGCATGTTCTGATTGTACATTATGCAGTGTACCGTCTGGCTGATCTGAAAGTAATTTCGAATGTCGTAGTCCTTGATCTAGATAGCTTGAGTAAGAGTACTCCGTACTTGCGTCAAGTTGCGTGCAAAGGAAGCCGACTCAGCTCTATCCCCTTTGCGGACTAGCGCAATAATCGGGCAGGGTAAGGTAACTCGAGAAGAGCGCCGACGTCAAGGTGCACCCCCATCTGAACATCACGCGCAAATCAATCTGACGGTATCCCTCACTTCATTGATGTTCGTAACTTCTATACGCAGAAGCGTAATGTCTTTACTATGATCGGTCTTCTCGAGGGGTGTGTCGTCACTTTCGACTACTTCGAAAACACTCAAGCCTCCGTACCAATTCGGAGCTCGAGATTTTCTACAGCTTCGAAATATTACCCGCGCCTTACACATATACCGAAACCAAGACCCGTCGAGTGGCTTTCTGTAGCAACGGGTAACACGCTCCGTGGTCTGGGGCGGCAATTGCGAAGATCCAAGGGTAAAGATGGCTTGGCAAAATTCTGCGGCCATGGGGGGCAACGGAGGGATGGCAGGCGGCGTCGGCGAAGGAGGGAGCAATGGAGGGCAGCCTCAAGGGACTGAATACACTTTACAAGGTACGAAAGATGGCGACTCCGAAATGCTTCCGGGCCCCTTTCAATTAGCACACGTGGCCCACGTGGGAGTGATGTTGACTATTCATCTTGGGTAGGTGTAATGCGGTTTCTCCAAACTGAATGGCATCGACACGAGCGGGATCGCAACGCGTGGCAGATAGAACGAGCAGAGATGAAGTCACGAGTTGGGAAGCTGGAAGGAGATGGACGGACGAGCAAGCGGTTACAAGAATCGTTGGGCAAGCATATCAAAATACTAGAAAACGCTCTGCGGAGGGAAAGGGAAAAGGCCAAGGCTCCGCAAGCAGATGCACCAACGGAAGGGAAGAAGGAGGATCGGGACAGTGACAAGGAGAAGCTCAAGGCTAGCTCGAAACGTGGGTCATCTGAAGCCGCCCAAAGTTTTATGTGCTAACCTCGAATTATCAGCAACACCTCCGAAACCTCGAAACTCTTTCCTAGATCCTGAAGGCGAGGAAATAGGATCACCCGAGCTAAAGCAAGACACGGAGCGGGATAAGTCACGAGTTTACCTTGGGAAATGCATACAAGAGGTCACCTATCACGTCATCCCGACCAACAATACTCAGCAGCAATACGTGGATGAGCAAGAGCAGATGTTGCAAAATCACCATTACAATAACAATCAGCAACCATCACATCCATCATTGGAGGAGGTGTATGTTCAGCAACGGCAGAAGCAGCAACAGAACAGCATGGGAGTGTTAGGGCCATCGCCATTACCGAACCACCAGCCCCCTCCTATACCACGAGTTGCTGATATACCTCCGCTTTCGCGTGGTTCGCAACAACCAGAACAGGCTGCCCCAATGTCACGGAGCCTGCCTGAGCGACAAACTTTACATCAAGCAGGCCCCTTGACAACGGTTGATCTCCGAAATCAGCCACAATCTGCATATGGGTTCCCTCAGACGGAGGATCATATTGAAAAAGTTTCCCATAGCTACGATTCCTATGGTCGCTCAATACCCCCACGAGAGGAAGAAGACAATCCGCGAATCTCCGAGGAGCCAGAAAATGCTGATGCGGATGGCTGGAACTTTGACGAACCTTCAGACCCTCCCTCAAGTGACGAACAGCCTCCATCATACACAGTACCTCAAAGACCAGATACCGATGCGTTTCCAAATGCGAACAACATGGCCTTAAAATCCCCCCGGGGTGGGCCTAACTCGAATCGCAGAAAGAGCTCCTTATCACGAAGACGGCCCAGCGATGGTTCTCATGAGTTGAGGGAGCTATCATCGTCACTGAGTGGGAATAGCATAAAAGGGGAGCTTGGACAGTTCAAGATTCGCTTTGCACTCCGAGGTCATCTGGACGTCGTGCGGTCAATAATTTTCACTGGAGGAGGGAGTCCGTCGGAGCCCGAGATATGTACAGCTGGCGACGATGGTGTTGTCAAGAGGTGGATTATCCCAGCCAGCTACAGCGGTTATGGGCCTCATGCAGGATCAGGCAATGATCTGGACATACCAAGCTACTTCACCCACAGAGGTCACACCGGTGCTGTCTTGTCTCTAGCGGCATCACCAGCCTCCCAGAGCTTTTCGAATGGCGGAAGAGCTCTTGGCGATGGGTGGGTCTTTTCTGGTGGACAGGATGCTACGGTGCGGGTTTGGGAACGAGGTCGGGTTGATCCCAAAGCTACACTGGACGGCCACACAGATGCTGTATGGACGGTTTGCGTTTTACCTGGAACTTCTGCTTCAGTGCTTGGAGACCAGAGCATCCATCATGGTGGACCGGATCGGATAATGCTTGCTTCCGGTGGAGCAGATGGCACGATACTGATATGGGCCGTTAGCACGCCACCTCAACTCTCATCACCCCATACTGGGTCCAGAAGAGCTACGGGAAGGAGTCAAAGGGCCAACTCAGTGTCTTCTGGATCAAATTTCCCATCATCGCCGCAGGCAAGCGTGGCCACATCAAGGCCTTTCCATTACTCGTTGGTACATCGCATAGAGCGAGTTGACCATCCGTCGCCAACATGTATAAGCCCTCTTTCAATGTCTGGCGATACATTTGTGGTGTCTTTCGCCGATGCCTTTGTCTTGATTTACGGTACCCGCACAGGAGAAGAGATGGTCGGTATGGCAAGCCTTGAGACTTACGACGGGACATCAGGCACCGGAGTCAATGCCGTAGCAGCTACGACCGCTGGTCTGGATGGCACTCTCAGCTTCGATGCAGGTAGAGCTCTTTCCGAGGAAGAGGCCGTTGTGCATGGTGCGACAGGTTCGAGTAGCGGCGTTGAGGGCATGGTGTTAAGTGGGCACGAGGATCGCTACATCAGGTTCTTCGATGCCAACAGTGGTGAGTGCTTGCCGCGAATCTTTCCATATGTTCCTGTTTCTAATCCCTTTGTAGGCCAATGTACGTACAACATGCTCGCCCATCCCTCCGCCATCTCAGCGCTCTCACTTTCCCAAGACGGCCGCGAGCTCGTTTCGGCAGGCCATGACGCCAGCCTTCGCTTCTGGTCCCTCGAAAAGCGCAGCTGTACTCAAGAGATTACTAGTCATCGCTTAATGCGTGGCGAGGGCATTTGCGCCGTCGTCTGGAGTCAGGACGGCAGATGGGTTGTGAGTGGTGGGGGTGATGGAGTCGTCAAGGTCTTTGCCCGATGACCCTCTTGGTTATTATCTACCTTTATACGCCGAAGCCTCCCTCCTACCTTTCTCAAACCCGGGCGAGGAAGGTCGTCGCTTCCTACTTCCTTCGTGTTATTCTCTCTTCTCATTGTCTTAAGAGTCATCATTGGACTATATGGGTTGTTCTACGCGGGCTATAGCAACGCAACGCATCTGCATGCTTACTCGATGCTATATTATACCAACGCTGCGTACATGCATCATGGCGGTGCACGCCGGGACTTCTTTCTTGCGTGTCTTTTACCCTCAGTGGTTTACTAGGGATGTAAGGTAGAACACGGCAAGACATAGCGTTGGTATTGAACGAAGATGCAGATTTAGGGTTTACCTTGCTTAGCGATCACGGGTTAATGAAAGCCCTACGTGCCTAAGCGAGGGGTGAATATTTGCCGATGAATATGCTGACTAGCACGAGTTAGACGCGTCCAATCTGGTGACCCAGTTATCCAGCTTCTACAGCATCATCCGACGAGAGTCTTTGTCGCCCCTCGTCCAGTTTCAAGACCTGTTCCTTTCGTCCCAGCTTCTAAAGTTGACAATATGGTAGCACCAACCATTCCTCTCCCCAATGGCGCATCCCGTTTCCTCGCCATGCCGCGGGAGCTCCGGGATAAAGTCTACGAACGGCCCCTCGTCACCACAGTCTCAAGCGAACTCAACCCATACCCGTCTTGCTTCGACTACCCAGTCCCATGGTACACGAACCCCTGCCTGGCTATCCTTGGCGTTAGCTGACAAAAATATGAGGTAGGGAGCAAGGTTTTTTTTTACGGGCAAAACTGCTTCCGAGTCTCGAAGCATCCGGATTTTCCGAGGATGGGAGAGCTTTCAATCTGGGAGAAACATGCTCCGCACTTCCGCACCATCTCCGTAGCCGTTGATATACGTGAGACGCTCCCCGCCGGCTGAATGTCCAGAAACCCGGGCCCTGGCCAATGCAACTCCCACGGCCTTTTCGCCACAACGGGCAAGTCCGTCCCCGCGCCATCCGCTTCATGGAAAAGTACGGACGCATGCACATGTTGCGCCGCCAGTGGGCCTGGAAAGCGGAGGTGCTCAAGCGGTTCACCCGGGTTGAAGGTCTCCTTTCTGGAGTTCCGGATGTGCCTCGTCTCGCGGGCTACGGGCCGAGGGCGGTGGGAGTGGGTGAGGGCGGTGGACTTGTGGCGGGGATGTTGGCGCGGGCGCTCAAGGCCCATTTCATGAGTTACCGGGATGTCAATGTGGAAGAGAGGGCTCTGTTGAGACGGATTTTGTCTATGGGGAGGTGGGGTGGCTAGGTGGGTGGATTGGCTGCGCGGAGAAAATGTTTGCGGCTTGTGGTCTTGTGGGGACTTGTGTAAGATATTCGTTGATGTGCTTTGTTCGCTAGAGGTCATGAGGTTTGGCTAGCTGCTCAAGCACGTGTTTTGGAACCTGTAGTGGCCGTTTGGCGATGCGCATTGCTTGGAAGACGACAAGATAGTTGGCGGTTTGAGTGCTTGTTTAGACCTGTACGAGCTCTTCGTCCACGTCCCATGCTCGCCAAAGAACAAGAAAGAATAAGCCGATCTGGCAAAAAATATCAAATGTAAATTGGGAGCAGTCGAATGTTGGTGCAGGCGATCGCCCATCTTAGCTAGATTAGCACCGACTTGTCGGTTCGAGGAAGTCTGCTTGGGTGCTGGCACAATAGTTTCCAAAGGATTGCAGAAGTACGACATCATCGTTCGCGCCAAGTCGAAAGACCGTTGAGTGGTCGGCATTCTGGAAGCAAGTGGTTCTCAAAGAAAGGAGCTCAAAGGCATTCGACAAGCTGAAATGCCCCTACATGCCCATTCACCTACTCATGTTTCAAGCCATCCTCTCACCCCCTCCTTTTCCCACCCCTTCCGCCCTCATCCCCACCCCCACGAGCCTGCCCACTACTCCCCATTCCCGCCGTCTTCCCCGCCATCCATCCCGCCATATCAAAATTGCTCAGTGGGTTCTGGCCGGCCGCTGCTCCACTTAGAGGGCTCTTCTTTTGCGCCTCTTCGAATTCCTTCTTCATCTCGGGATCCACTGGTATCCTCTATTAGCTTCGATTTCCTAAGGAATGGTGAGGAGAGAGCTTGGAAGGGGAACATACTGCTGTCCATGAGATATGGCATCCCGAACACGAGGCCTAAGCCCGCAACGCCCATTAAGATGATAGGGTTTTTGAGGAGAGTCATTGGGTTAACTATGACCTGGATATCAGCTCTCTGTCTTATGTATACGAAGAGTTTAAGTCTCTGGGACAATTAAGAGATGGGACAACTCACATCCTGCCCTGCCCTCATAGAACTCTCTTGTGCCCAATACCCTAAGCTCCACCCTCCCATCATCGCCCGCAAATACCCTTTCTCCTTTCCCTCCATTTTTCTTCATATTCCATACATCCACCCTATCATCAGCCTGCCCAGTAGTACCACTGGAGATAACATCAACCCTGAGTCCTTGTATATCGTAATCTCTACACGCAACACTTAGGAGATATGATCCGGGCTGCGTCAGATTTTTGAAGTCGAAGGTGTTCTTGCGGGTTAAGGATGCGGTGTAGGATTGACCGAGGGTGGTGAGGGTTGCGCGGGTGAAGGGGGGGAGGGCAGGAAGGTTTGGGGGGATGGAGAGTGTGAGGGTTGCTGCGTAGGTGATGGACGTAAGAAGAAGGACTATGAGGGCGCGAACAGAGCGCATGGTGTGATTTTCAGGGTTTCTACTGAACGGAGAATTGAAGCTGTTTACGTCTAAGCTTGGACCTACGAGATTGAAGGAGCAGGGGCAGGCGGCAAAAGCCGCAAGCGAGCTTCTACGAAATCATGCCTGAGGCCCTGGAGGTCTATCTCTACATCGTTATGATCACAAGGTAATTCTTTGATGGCACATGCTTTGATAGTGATCAAAATGCACTATGACTAGTTCTGCATGTATTTCAAAGGCCCTCACAATCCAGAAACCTCCCCATCATTACTTAGGCCCTGTCTCTCTAATCCCAGCCCAACAACAGACAGGCCATGTCTTCCTGCATCATATTCACCAGCTGTGTCTGATTCGAAAGCAACATGGACTTAGCTGCTCTTTCACTTTTAGAAATTCTCTTCACTTACACCCAAGCTTCGTACGATAGCTTTCTGTTCTTCGTCGATGCCTATGAACTTGACCTTGATTTCTGCCAGACGGATCAAGAAAATTCTGTGCGGATTTGACCGTAATCCTTTTGGTAAAAGATGTCTCTTCAGTACTTCTTCGCAAAGCCTCCTTACTAGCCGACAGCATGCTTGTGGGCACCAGCAGTCGGTCAGATCAATCACAAGCGATTTAAGCCTCATGTCCTGAAGGAGGCGGAATTTATCCTGCCACTTATCGAGCAAATCACGCACCCGGCGTTCATGGGATTGCATCACGAGCCAGTTCTCGCCGCGAAGGCGCTTCTCTGGCGGGAGGAAACTGGGTGATGGATACGGTCGATCCGCATCAACAATACCACGAAATGCGAAATCCATCACGACGTGGCGAAAATGGGCATTGTGTTTACCCCATAAAGCCAAGGATGAGGGGTGTTCTGCATCCCAGGGGATACGCAAACGGTTTTTGCTATAGAAAACAAGGCTTGCTTCCTCTCTTATGGTTGTGTTGACGGCGAGCAGACCGATTGTAGGCGTCTCTGTGTTTGTTGTGAACTGGGTAAAGCATAGTTCGGCTTCTTGATGATATTCTGTCCGGTATGGATTGATCGTCTTGCTGGTCAGGAGACAGTACTTGTATATCATCTCCCGGACTTCGGTGGGTAAATCAAGGAGATGGGACATTTTGTTTGTGCGCTACGCTGTCGGAAAGATATCAGTATGTGCTGCCAGCATGCTGGGAGTATCAACCGTCGTACCTCCAGGCCGGGAAGCAGAATCCCGACTCAGTTGCTGTGGAACTTCGAACAGCTCAAGGGTTGACGTGCTGTGGAATCACCAGCCTCTCAATAGCTCTTACGACACCGCTTGAACTCGTATCACTCCCTGGAATGTTTGTATGAGAATGGAAAATTCAGCTTGTGGTGTACTTCATTGAGTGCCAAAGACAAGAGCTACCCATTCAAACATCCAGCCGAGGTGTTATGCTATTTGGGTGTTGAAGTGAGCCAAGAATCGAGGAAGAACCTGACCACAACACATTTATACAAATTCATTCACGTGGTTTGATAACTGTTTGACTATTATCTCCAATCTCAATCCACTGTTCCGGAAGTTTGATTTGTCACGAGATTTTCTCGGGCTCGGTCGTACTTCTTGGTCAAGTGATACCAGCCTGCCATGTCATAAGCAGAAACACGGAGGAGAGAGTATTGGAATGGTAATAGGACACACTGTCGTTGCGGTAGAGACAAATTCGTCTTTTAATTTATTGGTTTGTGATACTCATAGCTTAAAATCGCATAGCACTGATAAGGGGAAGTTTCCGCTGCAAGAGGGCGCTTACACGATATGAAGATCTACCCCGTCTTTAGTCTGGGCAGCTATATCACAGGAGAATAACCAAACCATGCACTGCCACCGATCGGTGAGTGGGTAAGTGAAGCACACATGTCAACGCCGGATTTTGTAGCAATAGGGCTTGCCGGACCGGTCTTGGAGGTGGAGGTCCTTAGACCTTGAGTCACTGCTGGTCGGCGTACCGTCGAATTAGGTAGTAGAAGTGATTGCGTCGATCGCATCCATTGTGGTGGCTTCTTGGAATCCATGGGCCAATCGTTGTTATGTTCGCCCTTATGCCAGTAGCTGGTTATTCAACCTCGAGATATATAAAACAGCATCTCTGAATGGTCATTAGTCCCTGGGCGAGTCCGAAAGTAATCTAGCACTAGCTATCCCAGCGACTTAACCAGAAGTCCTTCTATCCTGAGAGTACTTCTACCAAAAAGGGAGATCTTAGAGCGCGAGAGGAACCCCAAATCAATTCATCAGGTTGGCTAATCTTCTTAGCCGATTCAGAGCTAGGCTAAGCTGGAACACCCGTTCGACGTGATGGTTCCAGGTGCTAGGGTGTGCCCTCCTTTTTGGAAACTGCGGTTATAGTATCTCTCTGTATTGAACCCAGCAGTGAGATGAAATAATGGCAACCTAGAACGAGTCTTTGTTCTGTTCGTCTACTCCTTCTACCAATCCATCCCCGACACAAGTAACACACTCCCGTCTTTCGCTCACAACCCAAACTTCTAACTCGCTCACAAGACCCTTGACCACTATAGCAGTCTTCGGTATGGCCGAAGCTATGGAAGTTGGTTTGGATGATTGAGAATGTAGCTCACTACAAATCGTGCATCAGTCTGCCACCAAGGCCCCTTAGTCCACATAATGTGACTAAAATTTCGATACGACAGCAGCCACTTGGGCAAAAGCAGTTGGTGAGGTTAAAGGGGAGTGAATTCAGGTCTATCCCTACGGTCTGTCCCAGATATATCATTCATCTAGGTGTCAACAGTAAGATGTTTTCTCCACTGATACCTTAGTAGTGGGTTTTGAACTACTGTAATATTTATTACCCGGGCAAGGATCATCAGATCGAACGCTGAATGCGGCAAGATCGCGGCTCAGTTGATTGCCGATCGCTTGTTAGCTTTGGTGGAGCTGCAATACATATTGGGTTTCCATGCGCGCTGACCATTCTGGACTAGGTAGGTAGGTACTCTTGAGTCATTCGGGCTTAGCATAATCAAGATAGTACTAGTCGTATTAGCTCTAGCTAGTGTGCACGGAAACCCAGATTATGGAGGTACGACCGTACGAGTTTGGGGCGCTAATTTGTATTGATTGAAATCCAACTCTTCTGACGGCTCTACGCCCGCTGTGATTAGATGAAAACAACAAGGAGGACCCCAGTGTGAAGCCTTTGGGTTCTCTACTAACACTGGATTTCAAATCAAAGAAGAATCGATTATCAAGCCAACACTCAGACAAGTCCGGAGTTCTATAGAACAAATTGAATCGGCGAACTCCATAGGTATGTATATCTCCTCCTTTCTAGTACACAAGTACCTTCAAATACTATACAGCCAAACCCCACAATCACAATGAGTAAAGTGCTTGTAGTCTTCGGCGCAACAGGCCAGCAAGGTGGATCAGTCATCAACTACGTTCTCAATGACCCCGAATTGTCAAAGCAGTATAGGTTACGTGCTATCACTCGCGACACATCGAAGCCAGTTGCCAAAATCCTGGAGCAAAAGGGTGTCGAAGTCGTTCAGGGTGATTCAGATGACATCGAAAGTCTTAAGCAGGCCATGCAAGGCTCACACACCGTCTTCGCGGTTACGCTCTCCATCTACGATGGCCTGACCAAGACTCGAGAGCTTGCCCAGGGCAAGGCGATAGCGGATGCTGCAGTCGCCGCGGAGGCCAAGTACCTCATATTCAGCACGCTGCCGCATGCGTCAAAAATCTCAGGCGGCAAATATCGGCGTGTCGAAGGCTTTGACGCAAAAGCGGAGGTCGAAGAATACGTCCGCACTTTACCGATCAAGAGCGCCTTCTACAACCCGGGGTGCTTCATGCAGAACTTTGTAGGTGTATTGGCACCTCAGCCGGCCGGTGACGGCACCTACACAATCTCCAACGTTTCTACTCCCGAAACACAGCTTCCACTTATCGACCCTGTCGCCGACTCTGGAATATATGTTGGTGCTATCCTCGCCGACCCGCAAAAGTACGAAGGTAAGGTCTTCTGCGCAGCGACGAAGCTTTACTCCTATGAGGATGTCGTGCAGACGATCAGTAAGATCAGTGGCAAGACCGTCAGGTACAATCGGGTACCTGAGAGCGTTTTCCGAAGTTACTTACCGCCTCAAGCCGGTGACACCTTGATCGACATGGCGTTCTACTTTCAGGAGTTCGGGTACTATGGCCCTCAGACGAGGGAGCTCATTAGTTGGGCTGCGCAGAATGCTCGGGGAAAGCCGACTACATTGGAGGAGTTCCTCGAAAGGAATACTCTTCCTACGTTGCAAGGTTGATGCCAAGGGAGACTGACTGCTGTTAGGAACGGGCATTATCTATTATGTACGTATTAAGGACAATACCTCTTCTTACAGGAAAGAGCGTCTGAAGCTTAGAGTTTGCATAAAGAAAGAGCAGAATCCATGGGTTTTAATGGCTTGGTGGGTGTTTGCTCTCGGTAGGAGAGTTGGTCTAAAGTCGATTTGGACTAAGACGGTCGAAGATCTATTGGAATACTTCAGAATGCGGCATTAGGTCGAGTGAAGTTGTCCCTTATCAGCTATGAACACACTACTGATTTCTTGCTATATGATCGACTTTTATTAGAGACATCTCTATAAGCACGTTGTATGACTGTTTGGAAAGATGGGCTCGCAGATAAACTCGCAATCGTTGAGTTCTGTTAATCCTGAGAAAGCATGAATCATAACACCCCTTTGCTCTCCAAGTTTTAGCATTCTGCAGACCTTTAAATCTCATCCAGCTCACTTCATGATCAAACCCCACGTGTTGGCCAGCTTCATTTTCGCTACCTCATTGTCCAAACCAATAAGCTCCGCATGCACTGCACAGCCTTCTCCAGCAGGCATGTCTTTTCCTTGAAGCCCGACTGACGTGCCAGGCGGCAGACCGATCATCATCCTCCCTCCTTTCCATGCCCTGTGGAGCAAGCGAACCGTATCGTTAGTCATGTGTGCCCTGCAGCACCCACTGGGACAGTACGCGTTGCTGAAGTCTAGGACGATAGTTTTCAGATGCATCTCCCCGACCCACCTTGCCTTTGCCATCCACGGGCTCTCCAAATCGTATCGTCGGTCCGCATGGATCATAGCCGAGACAAAGGCTTCTTCTGCTTCTGTTTCTATGGTCCTTCCGCTTTTGTGAACAGCCCGGGATATTTCAAGCAGTTGCGATGAGTGTAGATCGCGAAAATCGAAGCTCACGACCACATGCCGAAATAGAGAAACGTTCCTCCAGATCTGGTGTTTAACGGCAATGTTCGACTGATGAGAGACACGCCAGATATTCTTGCCATAGAGCACAATAGCCGCCTCGTCATGGATCTGCTTGTTTGTTTTCAGCAGCGCAACATCGGGTTTTCTCGGGAGCGGGCGTTGCATCTCATATTGCTCGTAGTCGGTCGGATGAGGGTTGAGCTCGTAGTTGACCACGAGACAGTACTCATAGATCATGTCTCGCACCTCTCTTGGCAAGCCGAGAAATGTTGGCTTATTGGCAATGAAGGAAGTGGTTTCCGAATATGCGGAGGGGGAGACGACGCTGTCTAATGGTTCTTGAGGCATTCCTATATTTTCGCTGTGTAGCACCCGCTCTTCGCTGGAGGCCATGGAATTGTCAAAAGATTTTGCTGTGGAGAAATTCTTGCTCAAGAGGAACGTTGCAGATGAGTTGCTTGAGTATTTCACTGTTCCGAGCTGAAAGCTATCTCATTGTTCTGAGCTCAAAGCACAATGGAAGTGGTCATGGCTCAAGAACAAGTCAAATTGGTTCACGTATCGATAGGTCAATAGGGAGTCACATAATCCACAACACAATATGCTGAAGCATCTGTGAACAAAAAGAAAACAGTCACAACGAGCGTGGATTCAGCAAACACAAAGCCTAGTAACCTCTCTCGCCAACTTTAATCTTGCGTGAATTACCGATACTCTCCACACATCTTCAACATGAATCACGTGGGGAGAAATATTGGCGACGGCAAAGATGAAAAGGACACGGTTCTCAAGAGCAGCGATTAACCTCAGTAGACTGAAATTGAGACTCAGACCCTCGAGAAAGTACAGCGGCTTCTGGCTGATGGAACACAAGGTCATATGAGGGCATATCAATATATCGATTGTTGCTGTTAGGCGGCTATCTACATAGAAGGTGAAAGGTGAAAACTCTACTAGGCGGGCCCCAGCCCTACCAGCCCTATGAGGCGGAGATTACCAACTCCCTTATTTCCAACCTACGCTGGCGGCCGAAGAATCAACACTAGAGCGAGTCCTTAAGGGCGTGTTCGGACATCTAAAAAGTTGCGGGAAGGATCGATGGCTGGCGTCGACTATCGTTATTAGGAGAGCCTCTCGAGTCACAGCAGCATGCATCATTTCATTTAAGATTCTCTTGGTTTTCCACCGCAGCATTTCATTCATGCCAGCTACGACGAGCTCGTTATGGTTTTGCTAATATGGTTGTAGGCTCAATTTGGTATACGTACGAGATTGCTTTACGGTACTTTCTCTTGGTATACGAGGACAAGAGGGCAGATAGGCATGTAGATATATATTGAACTATCTAGTAGGTTGAACATACGGATGAAGGAAGAAGTGGGCGAAGGGTAAATACCCATCCACTAGCGCCGGATCAATGCGGAGATTACTAACCACAGGGGTAACAGTACCGTTCCCTGTTTCCAACATTTCCAACACTTTCATACAAACGGTCTCAGAAATCTAAAATCCGCTCCTGTGCTCCTCGCCAGTGACAATATGAGGCCCGGAACGCAAATTCTCTTTTCTGCTGGTTGTCCTTTTCAGCAGACTGGCTGATTTATCGGAATAACCGTTCAACTCATTTTGAGAACAATCTCTAATCCTCTCGAAACCATCCGCGTACATCTTTCCGCCATCCCCGCTGATTGCAAGTGAGGTATTGGCGCCCAAATGTCCTCGTCTGTAGATTTCTTCACTAGCTCCTCGAATCGCGTAACACGTCTGCTGCAAGCTTCTCTTGTTCGCTTCTGCATAGCTCTGTATGTACATACACATCGAGGTCTAGCCAACCGAGCTGTTATTTATTGTAGTTAAGGAATTTTTTCGGCGTTCTCGGAGTCATCAGCACTAGAGTTTTCTGGCATCTCGACTGATGACTGACGAGATATTGGCACGTAAACCTGCTTGAGGCTGACCTTCTTTCGAAGCTTGTCGAAGGGTCCTGAAGTATGGCCAGTTGGCAGTTTAGATGCTTCGACAATACCGAATGTTCAATCACAGGTTTAGGATGAGGAACCTAATTGATCCAATTCATCATCGACATCGCTCGAGTCCACGAGATAGTGGTTGTGTACTACCACTGAGGTGATGATGAACCTAGTTCCACTTCTTGGATTCTGCGTGAACGAAGCAGGCTTCCAGGGGATATTGGCAATCGAGGGCGAAGTAGCCTGATATAAGAACGTACCTGTGCTCCTTCCATTCCAAGGTCGTGTTCACTCCAAGTTCTTCGTGTTAGTCAGTGTTGTCCTCTGTTCGAATACAAGACCACAGCTCAGGACAAAGGCGATTACCAGACAGCGTCAACGCTTGGTGTTGTGCTGAGCGGAAGAGTCGAAACACGGTAGATGTCAAGTTGGTGAGAGTTCTTTGGTTCGAAACTCAAGCGTGCACTTGATGTTCCGGAAAGCTAGAGACGGCAGAAAGCTTGTACACTTCTGGAAAGGACTGCAGATACACGACGATCGAGGGCATAATTCTCGCCACAGCCGTCAAAGATGTCCTTATCCTTGCCCATTTTTTTTTCCTTCTTCATTCGTCAGATCATGATTGTCGTATCGATGATATGTTGCAACGACCGGCAACTCTTGAACATACCTGCACCGTTCTGGCAGCTCTTGTACGCCTCGGTACCCTTATTGAATTGCTTCGCACGGTTCTGAAGCAAAATACCTTGGATTATGTATTCTCACGTCCAGTTCTGTACTGGTCAACAATATTCAGTGCATACTCATATAAACCTGTACATACAAAAGCGCTCAGCTTTTTGCCTGCCCAATTGTGTCTAAGCCCGATATTGCGCTGGATAGGCTGCGCTGCAAGGCGCAATGTTTTGCGGGGGCAGTTCGGCTCTTTACATCTCTTTTCGGCCGTAACTAGCACTTTGTGCTTCTCCTCCTCTGTATCTGGGAGATCGAGACGCTCTTCGGGTTGTGAGCAGTTGTTCTTTTCAACAGCTGCAATGACCACTAGGAGACAGAACTATCAGTAGTATGTTCCAACCGCGACGCTCTTCAGGTTGTGAGCCGTTCTTCTTTCCAACAGCTGCATTGACTACTCGCAAATAGGGCTATCAACAGTATGTTGTAACCGATCACTCTTGAGATCGTGAGCAGTTTTTCTTTTTGACAGCTGCATTGCCCACTCGCAGATATGATTACGAGGTGTACATTCCAGCCAGGCGCGTTAGAACGGTAAGTCGATGTTCTTTTCGCCAGCTGTATTGACCGCTCGCAAGTATGATCATCAATGGTATGTACCAACTCGTCGTTCTTCGAATTGTGAGCCGTTGTCCTTTTCGCCAGCTGCATTGACCGCTCGCGGATACGATTAATGATTGTATGTTCCAACCAGAGACGTGGAAATTAAAGTGGATCATGAGCTCCCGCTCGCCTTTGATAGGGGTCAGGTGCTCGTAGAGCCTAGGTTGTATCGCAAATCACATGGTCTTGGATTTGCGACTGACGCTTTGGAGGTATGTAGACCGTATAAGCTTTGCTGTCTGTCGTCCGTTCGGGAGGACACCAGTGTGTAATTAGCAGTGTGACTTCAATAAAGTCCTTTATTTTCGAGTAGCTCGGAGCCAAAATTGCCCTTTTTGTTCGAGGTCCAAGAGAACAATTCATGTTCCACAAAACTAGAGACCAAACAATGCTCGTAGACTCTTGCGGTAGTCTCGCAGAAGTACGTCTGGTAGGCCTTTCAGGAAAGCTCTAGCAGCTCTTTGTGCACGAACATCTTTGTATTATTGCGTGTATGAAGGTCTGAAAGCAAAGCAAGAGCTTGATGTTCCGGAAAGCTGGAGACCGAAGGAAGCTCCTCTGGCGGTATCTTCGAAGAGACCACGGTATAGAGGGCGGTCAGTCACAGTCTAGACCTTGTTCATATACGAGTAGCGCTGAATTAAGATCTGCGTCGATGTTCGAGGCCAGAACATGAGCTTGATCCTCAGAAAGCTTGGGTCAGAGACGCTCTCGTTTTCTCCAGCTTCGTCTTGTGGCAAGATAGGATTTGGACGACATAGAATGACATTCTTGAGGATTCTTGATCTGAAAGTAGCTCTTAAAGTAGAAGAAGGTTTGACACCTCGGTCTGGTCATTTCTTTGCCAGAAAAATTACTTGCTCATGAGGATCTTTAGTCGGTGCACTGCTCGTTGTCTGAGCAGAGATATCGTCAGATTTGCGTGCCAGAATGCTAAGCCGGTATAGCACAGAAGAAAAATTGCGAGATTGTGGTTAGGAAGGCTAGAATACAACCTCCGCAGCTCTTCTCAGATGTCCTCAGTTATATTGCTAGAGATCTACCGGTCATCTTCCGCTTTCGCTCCCAAGTCGTCACATGGCAAGAATTCTTCCTCACGATATCCACCTTAGAGATCTTTTCACCAGTCATTTGGTTCTTATGAAGGTGAAAATTTCGATCTAATTGGCAGGGTCGAGGACCTTTCGGAAGGAAATCCGAGACCATGAGATCAACGACTTAAACGGACCGTATATCCTCTTTTCTCAACGGGCGATGGAATCCAAGATCGGCACTCGTGATAACTGACAATAATCTGTTGACTCTTATTCTTTCAGACCACGTGGACGAGCGAGAGAGTGGAATGTTTCATTTCACCGGCCGCTGGCGAGAGCTGCCCGGTGAGATTTGGCTCCAGGGCATGAAGAATCCGGAGATAGAACTTGGAATATTACAAGGGCCAAGAGGCACGATGGAAGCATCGGTTCGAGACTCTCCTTGTGCGCAACTCCGATTGACCAGCTTAGTGGACTCGAGATCGCAGACTGCAATTTTGTAATTTCGGATCAGAGACTGGGGTTTCTCTCAAAGAAGCAGAATAAGTGGACCAGGACCCTTCTATGAATGCTTTCGATTCCGACACGTTTTCCCAGTTCTCCTTTAGCAAATTTTCACTCTTTGGTTGCGACAATACGCTCCTCTCCTTTCTCGTCTTCCACCGTGTTCTCAATGATTTCGAAAATCCGAGCGAGAAGGCTTCACTTATATATGACATGAACATTGAAGATCTGACGACGCCAAGTAGAGATCCGGACCTCAGCTGGAGTGTGCAAGGCAAAACGGCTGTCCGAAATGGATGGTCAAGAAGGCCATCGGAAGTCCAGTAATTGAGACCGCTGTAGAAGCGATGTAGTTCTTGTTGGTTCTGGAGAAGTATGAACTGGATAGCAAGCAGTCAGCGCTGCCCGTGCAATAGAGAATGGAACTATTACGCACGGCAAAGGAGATCTCACCATCTTCGGCAGCGGTCTACTCGGAGTGAGCTTGGACTCGTGGTGTTTCATATCGAGACCTACACGAGTCGGCAACAGGTAGTAGGATAAGTTATGGTAGAAGTGCTTCTATTACGGTGTCGTTGCGTTGTGGATCTGCAGCTTCGAAAGATCAACCCACGGTATTTCTAAGAAACGCCCTTCTTGTCGGTATCAGCTAGGCCGTTCCAGAGGATTAGAATTGAGGCAAGCGTTGAGACAAGCGGCGAGGAGGCTTATGAAAGGTCCCTTAGACAACTGTGCTGGCTATACTGGCAACGTAATGTGGTGGTGCGTTCGGTGTTGAGCATGGATTCCAGAGGGGTTTCGCTGTTGTGTGTGAGCTAAGGACCATCCTCGCGCAAATCGTCTCAATGCGGTGTAGATCAATAGGCTACATGTAAATCTTGCAATTCTCGCTTAGGGACTTAGGGTTCGAACAATCTCGTGATTTGAAGACATAATTGAATTTGTATCGACCATCAACTAAGATGTCTTTGAAAGATCGCTTGGGCGTAATAGAGTTGGTTGAATGGTAATTTTGTTAGGCGATTGCACTCGTAGTTGTACAGATGCTCATGTGGGGGAGCCGAGAAACAAAAAAGCCAGCGATGTCAAGGGCTCGAATGTTCGCGATGGGAATTCTACGAATTGATGCTTCACTAAAAATATCATGATCGGCCAGTTTGATATATAAAGAAAGGGTGTCGAAGAACACTCAGCGACAGGGAGCTGCAGCAATGATGGATGTATGTATTGGCGTTGTAGGCAAAGGTAAATTCAGAAGACAGCGAAGCTAAGGTTCGTGATAAAGAAAGCGAAGCCGCAGTGTACGTATGTAGACTTTTAGAGAGGGTACGGAGAGTGTGTATATACATGATAGACACGAAACCAAAGCACAATCTATAACAAAAGATCTACAACGCTGTTGTAGATCAAGATGATGTTGTGGATAGGTTGGAATTGAAAGAGGTTTGGGTGCGGATAGTTGGGGTTTATATAGTACCTGATGTCCATGATCGACAGGCAGCAGCGTGCGTGATTGAGGGTGAAATGATGTTCATATACTTTATAGAATCTTCACGGATCTTCACGGCCTCGGGCGAGGGAATTTGGGTGGATTTCTCCCAGTCAATACACCGTGAAGCGACGTTTGCCCAGATGAAGCACTAGATGAAAGAAATTAACGTACTCTGCGTTTGGAAGAAAGGCGGACAGCAAGATGTGACTGCAGCTCTATTGAAAACGGTACTACAACATTATTTAAGAGATTACCCTGGGGGTCCAGAACAAAAGGGTAATGGATAAGATGAAAAACATACCTCACAACATAGGGAAAGCTTTGCTCGAATGGAAGCCATGAGTCTATTACCACAGTGTTTTACAATCAATGTTATCAGCCGTTGGTCTCTCCAGGATGCGACATGATAGGTGGTACACTGTTGTACATGGATTTTACAAGAAAGTGAGAAATCTCCTGCCAAACACCTGCTAGCCATCCATACAGGGTATCCCCACCAGAACTCCTCACGACATTATCATGCCCAGCAACTTCACACTGATGAACTTAGTTTCATACGAGTACTCCTAATTACCAAGCATGCACCCAATCGTCAGGCACAATATCGTCGCCGACCCAGTCCTCGTCACCACTGACTTCTTCATCTAAGAAGTTACTCTCGTTCAGTTGCTCCTGAGTCGGTCTCAGGTTATCGACCAGTATATGAACAGTATCGCACATTCCTTGAATATACAGTTGCTCCTCATCCATTTGAGAGGTTGCTTGCGTGTCCAGTCCGGCACTGTCATCATCTAGCGCAGAATCTTCACTTGAGGAATCCGAATCTGAACTTCTTCTTCGACGTGGACGGTGAAGACGAGATGGACGCTTTGTCGACAATGGGCCACTAATTTGGGCCGAGGTATCAGATGTACCTGGTTGAAGGCGGGCGCTCTGGCGTGTAACCCGACGAGTCAACGCGAGTGGGACATCACTATCATTTTCGCTCTCGCTCTTAGTGTCGAGGTTGGCTTTCGAGACCTCACCGTGACTGAATCTATTACTATCCTTGCGACGAAGGCCGGGTATAGATTTATCCTTGGGTAACATTGATACTCCATCGGAGTTCCTTGACTGTGCCTTGAATGCCTTGAACGTGTCAATGGATTCCAAATATGGATTCGGTGGAGGAGAGCTCCTCAAGAAGACTCTTTCGAGTCTACCAACCCATGTATCACGGAAAACGACTCTATCCCGCCAACCACTCTCGTCAAGGCTGGCTTTGATATTGAGGTGGCGAAGATTGGGCAGTGTCGACGCGGAGTCTACCAATGATGAGAAGAAACTTTCTGCGGTCTTGAGATCCCACTTGCGCAGATGGTGAAGCTCCAGCTGCTGAAGAGTTGCAGGCCAAGTTGGCACCTCACCTTGCAAGAGGAGGGCCGGGAATTTAGGATCAGTATTCTGGTAGTAGAAGTAAGATTGATAGTATGTAAGGTTCATCTTCAGGGTCTCGGCCTTTGGGCAGTTGATAGCGAAGTCTACCAGAAATGAAAGGTTAAGCGCTTGATTGTGATCTAAAATAAGCTCCCGGATGTTTTGGCCGTGCGCTTTGAGAAAGTTGTCCAGCATTTCCGAAGTGATGATAAAGCAGTCGACGATCTCAAGCAACTCAAGGTTCTGAGGAAGTAGGTACAACAGCTTTTGGTTGACAATTGGCGACGTTATGAACCTCAGCCGCTTCAATCTTGGTAGACATTTGAGTGCGTCTGCGAGCTGCTCTTCACTGGTTCTATATATTGGTGCTGCAACTGCTACTTCGTTCGGCCCGGACATATCTTCAGATATAGATTTCCAAGTTCGGCTTGACTGATAATTGACCAACGTCATTTCCTCTAAGTTCTGAAATGGAAGAGTTTGATGAATATCTTTCAGCTTTGATATCGAAAATTGTGTTCCTGTGATACGCGAGTTCCACTTCCACATCAATAAGGATACCTTACTTCGCTCCATTGCGGGGATCATTGAAGTTTGGTAACCTGTTCTATTTGGCGGAACGATACCGTGGCTGGATTTATGTAGTATGGGTGCATCTGTAATCGTGTGTATTCCCAAGCCACGAATCTGTGGAGTATGAGCGATAAGGTCCGCTAGGTCTATCGGCTCACGGCCCATATATTTGCGGGTAAGGGTGGTCACAGCCTCCATTTCCAGAAACTTGACCTTGGCCCTGTAATTGAATGTCGAGCTTGCTGTTTGAGAGGCAAGGTGAGAAATCAGTCCATGGGCGCGTGTTGGCGGGCATAGCGGCGGCGACCGATACAAGGCAGAAAGTGCTGGCTCCGCAAAAGCCCTGCACAGTAGTGCAGTCTGGAGTAGCCAGGCTATATTTGATGTCGATTCGAAGAGACAGGTCCAGAGGGGATGACAGGCATGCTCAAAAATCTGGAGTAGAATATGGTAAGGAAGAGACTGCCACGGAGGGACTCTTCCGCCAAGACGCAATATTCCATCCTCTTGCTTCGGGATCGTATCTCCCTTACTATTTTTGACCTTCTTCGCCCCTATGTTCAGCTTAGGGCACCGCGCCGAATTGGCCTTGCGCCTTCTGGAGGGTTGGCCGGTGCTTTGCTGACCAGATGAGTGGGGCGATGAGGCACGACGGCGCTTACGCCCTGGTGCTTCTGGGTATGGCTTATCTGTGCTCTTTATGTCGCTATCATCTGTACTCAATTCCCTGTAAGAGACACGGTTACGGGTTGACTGAGAGGTGCGAGCAGGGCTTGAGCGTTGCACAGCTGTTCTCCTTGAGCGCGTACTAGCGGACATGATTGCGAAGTGTTTCCAGGCGAGCCTACGTCGAGAATGTTCTTCCTTGAGCGTATGCACTCAGTGGGTGTCGGGCTGCGACATGCCTTTAATGTTGAGTCCGATCAGAACGGAAACGCAAATATTAAAAGATGATTAGAATGGAGATGCTCTCTAGCGGACGAGGGCTGCGTCATTCATCCCTGCATATACGCTAAGATATTTTGGGGTCCATCTTATCTGATTGATTCTAATCTACAGCCCTAATTCCTTAACTCGGCAAAGTTGGATGCCAATACTAACCAGTGTAGGTCCGGCAATGCTATCGCAATGTTCTATTAACACCATTAACATATCTCGATTGTGCACATCGTTGCATCTTACCTTCAATCCATCTTCAATCTTACCTCTACTGATGCTCGAAACAATCAATCTGCTGAGGTTTTACAAAAGAAAGAGGTAACCCTTAAACCGTCGTTATGGCTGCCATACCAGGATAAACGAAGCTAAGCCTATTTAGGCACCCAACCACTGTGTGACTGTTTACATTCACCTCAGCTTCCTACATTCACCCCCCACCCTACATACTAAATACTCACCGGGCTAGCAGCCTGCAAAACTGAGGCCTGCTGGGAGGCTCTACATGCATAGGAAGGGGGGGGAGCGGAGGGGGCATACATAGGGAGGGGAGGTTGATTTTGGAAGCAATTGCTGTAGTAGATGGAGTACCCCCATGGTAGGGTAGGATAATGGAAATTCGGGTTATATGGCCGAGTGGGTTATGTGGAGCGAAAGTGCGGGGTATGCGCATCACATAAGGTCGAGGTCTATCAGAATTTTCAGGTCTACTTTTTCATATGTTGACGATTACAGCGCGCTGACGTTAAAACGCGGCGGTAAGGTCGATAGCAAGGTTTCTACTCGATCTGAACGTCGTGCTGGTTGTAGATTGCTATTCAGTCAATTCAACGGATGATTCTGCCAACTGCGAAGGGAATGTTTATAGCTGACGTCAGCCTGCAGAGGTCAGCTGATCCGCTCTGTATTTGCGCCTGAGGGACCGATTGCGCTCGAAACATCGGTCCTTGCTAATAGCCACCAACTGCATACTTTATTGCTTAAGCATATTGAGTTAAACCAAGCAATACCAAGCCATACTACGGAATACGGAGGTAAGCCATACTAGGTAAGCTATACTAAGCCGGAACATCGGCTCAAATTTGATTAATGATGCAAATCGTGCGGGCCACACCTTAAGATTCACCTCAGATTACTTTCGGGTTAGCTTTTATTGTGCCAAGCCACCCTAGCCGACGCCAGGGCCCAGGGGTATCCCCTCATCCGAAAGGTAAACAAACATTTCAACTACCTACCTACCTACCTACCATCCTACCTACCTTCCTACTACCTACCTCGATAGTGTCACTTTGACGAAGCTCAAAGCTCACTCAATCGCTGACCTTCGGGCGGTGGTGTGAGGTGACGAAGTTACGAGGACGGTCTATGTAGTGAGGTTAGTCATAGTGAGGCTATCTTACCTTAGGACTGAAAGGGGCCGTTTTATAGTTTCTTGGCAGGGGCCAGATGCCTAACTTCTTCCGCTCTGCCGCGACAATCAATTACCGTTTTCGTCCCAAACACAAGTCCCCTGAATCGAAAGATTTCCCTGTTTGGCCGCCACGTTGACTCTGATTCCATCATCTTGGACGCCACCAAGCCGGAAGCAGTGTGGGGAATTCCACTCACCAAGCTCGTGTGTGTCTTGACAATTCGGATGTCGGTTCAGCTTGCGGGGTAAGGACCTAAGGTACGGAGTAGTTCAACTTTCAAACGCTCTCTGCATGTAGTGTACTATGACATCACATATGGTCTCTCACTGGGGTCTATTGAAGCTATAAGACCATCCGAGATGCCTTTCCTCCAACGTGCCTGTGTAGAACATTCCAAGCATTTCCCACCTGAAAACCGAATATTCACAACGATCGATCAACTGATTAACACAAAATGAAGGCTTCCTCTCCTCTTCAGCTCCTCTGGACGGCTGCCGTTGCGTCGGCCACCTACATGTGCCCGGTCAGCCCGGGCTCCAGCGACGCTCCCGCTATCATGTTCGGCTACGTTGTGCAAAATCTCCTCTCGACCTACTACGACTCGGTGCCTATCAACGAATCTTTCTACTCTTCTCTTCCCTCGCCGACAAAGCCAATGACCGACTACCTAGCCAACACCAAGGGCCTGGCCGTGCAGGCCAAACTCGGCGACGAGGCCCTCTTGCAGGCCGGCATGGCTGCTGGGGGAATGAAACCGAATTGCAGCTTCTCGTACCCGCCTGTCACGGACGCCACATCGCATCTCATGAATGCGTATATCTTCGAGGCGACAATGTGCGGCGCGTTCATCGGTCTAGCGGACTACGTGCAGTCTCCGCAGGCAGCGTTCCTGATGGCAAGGCTTGCAGCAGAGCACGGTGAGTAGCGCGCAATCTTCCACCTCTACCTGAAAGCCAAGCTAAAGGAATCCGCCTTCAGGTATCCATGCCTCCTACATCGGCTCTCACATGAAGTCCGTCATATTCCCCGCCAACAGCACATCTTTGACGCCGGCCTTCACGCCCGAGATGGTCAGCATGAAAGGGATGGGTGTCGGACCCCTGGGCGACTATCTCAACGGCTGCGTGATGCCTCCTGCTGCTCCATGCGGCGGGACCGTTGAGATCGGAATGCTCGGAGCCATGCTGAACAATGAGGGTAGCTCAAACATGGTGAGCAACAGCAGCAGCTCCGGCACCGCGAATACCTCGTCTCCGTCCACAAGCCCCAAGGCTTTCACCGGCGAGGCTGGTTTTGTCCAGGGCGGCGGGTGGGCGGCCGTAGGGATTTCGGCGCTAGCCGCGTTATTGGCGTTGGTTTAAAATGCGTTCAAAAAATGCTGAAGCGTCTGTCGGATTAGATCTCCGCACGTGTATATAGTAAATAAATAACGTCAGCGTATGCCGAAAATAGAAGAGAAAAAATCACCTCTTCTCAGGTAACCTCTTTCCCGTCAGTCCGTTCCCAATTTTCGGCCCTATGATTCCCCGAAGACGTCTTCCAGAATCTGCTTGGTGAGCTTTTTGTGCGGTAATGCCACTAACTTGATATTGGTTCGCCAAGGACTATTGACGATCAATTCAAGATATTCATCACTCCAAGCTATTCCGCTTGTACTGTCATAGAAGAGATAGGTAAAGATTCGAAATGTCCGGATGCAAACAACGATTGAGGCAGGCTCCGTCCATAGCGTACCTTAGCCTCGTCAGATTCTCGCCCCTGAGATCTTTGATTGAGGCGGTGAAATGTAGTAGCGAATCGAGATCTCGAAACCTAATTGAGAACGAGCCCCGCTCTTATCATAACCTGCCGAATTCTCTCAGCTCACTCTTCATCATCAAAACTGCCAATTTCCCAATCTTCCGCTCTCTATCTTATAAGTTCTTCTACATATTGGTGTACAATCTGATGAACGTCTGTGTTGGAATACGAGGTCATATGGGGGCATATTGATATTTTGGTTGTTGCTGTTAGGAGTCTATCTAGGAGCGAGCAGGTCAAAACTCTACTAGCGGGCCACAGCCCTATCAGCCCTATGAAGGCGGAGATTACCCCCTATTAACAGTCTGCAATCGAGACGCGCGGTCACGAGCACGTCATCCGGATGCTGCGGCAGAAATAGAGTCTCTATCCTCGGTTGGTCCTTTTCCAGACGACATCACTATCGACCGACAATTTCGATTCCTCTACCGCTCACACCACACGGCACCGTTTTCATCACGGCGCGGCTTTCAGTGCTTTCAGTCTCAACATCCTTGTCTTCGGTTATCACTTGGCATGCGCGGCTTGCCACCCAGGCTCGCTAGCACGACATCGTTATCAGCGGTCGGTGCATCCATTATGGCCAACTCTCTGGCGGTGAACATCATAGGAAGAACTTCGAGCGCAATGGAATCAACTATGATCGTGATGGCCGAGATCTGCCAGAACAGGTAGGAAGCGATACGAGACTTGGGTAATTGCAGTAAGGGTTCGTCGGTTCGAACGAAGCGAGGCTCGCGGGTGAGGTAGAGGATCTTCGCCATGATCCCATTGCCATCGAGGCCGCCCCAGCCGACAACGAAGAAGACGCCAGCGAAAAGTGCGTCCGGTATGAGATGAAGGACGGTCAGCAGTGGTCCCGTCATGGTCCCGATGACAGCCAAGCCCATGACAAAGTGCGATATGCGCTGCTCTGCCACGCTTTCGGCGATGATCTTTTGCCGACGTATCTCTGCCCCGTCCTCCGTCTTAATGACTTCCAGCTCGCTTTTGTGATGTGTCAAAGCATCTCTATGTACAGGCGCCTACCATCGCGTCAGCAAAGGTTACAGAATGCGGTTCCGAAGTCTTACCTGTGGCGGATTAAGGGAGATACGAAAAACGTGACCAGAAGCTTCAAATTGAAGCACGGTATAGAGCTTTTAGTGCATCCTGCTCAATCACCTGGTTTAAACCCTCAGGAACCTGTTTGGAACATCCTAAAACAACGCGTTAGGCTCTATAAATAGACCTTTAAGAAACAGCTGAAACAGGTGATCGAACAGGTCTGGAACGATATTTCTATGGAGGGAATTCAAGCTCGAATCAGCGAGATGCCTGATAGATGTAAAAGACTAGCAAATAATGACGGTAAAGGCATGAAGTCCGCGGCTTGGTGATTTAATTTTCGTGTGAATAGAGCTAATGTAATAACCTCGATTATGGTGGGGAGTTATCATGATTTTTGACACCATTCGGTGTAGCAAATTCATTTTGTTGCTGTGATTTGCTCTCCGTGTAAAGAGAATGTTCCTTTGATCTTTACGTAGAGGACGCTCTGCTAATAGTCAATGCAGAAAGAATGTGATTTGAGACACAGTAAGAGGACGACTTAGCAGGCCTCTGAAGGGCAGTAATTTGCATTGAATACAGACAATGCCATTCAGGAAGGATGTTCCAAACAATCATACGTAGAATTTCGCCTCGAAATCCCATCATCCCCACTGTCTTAATAGAATCGACACGTTCATTTACCCTCCAGTACTTTGAGCTTTTCATCGGCTGCCTCCTTGGCTCGCTCGGAAACGTTGGGATTGTTCATCGTCCTGTTCGAGGAGGCAAACCTCCACATCAGTACTAAGAAAAGGCTTGCTCGCCGTCGGATGCTACGTACGCCTTGAGGCCACCTTTGACGTTGCCAACGTGGTCTTTGTCATTGTCCATGCCACCCACAGCTTTGTCGCCGAGGATATTCTCTTCCTTGCTGACCTTTGTTGCAAAAGTTGGGTTCTCGCCTACTTTGGTGGCATCGCGGAGATCTGTGGTATTGCGGCATTAGCGATGGGTCCTCGCAGTCCCTGAACACGCTGTATATCTTTGAAGCAATACAAGAGGTTCAATAAATGGCACGGGGATCTTTGAATTGGAGCTTACTGTCAGCCATGTTGAATTGAGAGATAGTATGATGTGGCTCGTGATTTGTGTTGGAGAGTGTTTGTGAGTTTTTTCGTTTTCGTCAATGGTATTGAAGTTGCAAAATGATAAGGGTTAGAGTAATAAAGTCTTTAAGAGCGGAGATCTAGTAGTATGAAAAAAGGAAGAGAAAGTGATGTCATGGCGAAGCAAGACCACCTTACCTTACTCCGTAGAAAGTACAGAGACGGGATACATATGCCCCGCATACTTCAAAGTGCCATGGAATTAAGGTGTCCGCTAGTAGAAGTCAATTTGCAAGCGCTCAAAGCAAAGCCCCAGCGATCAAGCCAGGATATAACAACTTGCGAAGGATCCTTGCTCCGCGCACAAACCATAGTCGAGTTATAGCCAATACATCCTTATCAGTGACTACAGTATAGCGTCACGGGTGTGTGTACAGCGGAAGGAATGGAATCTTAGTGAATTGGAAATGCAAGCAATAGACAAGAGAATGGCACTACAACATACGTGCTTCCAGAGGGAGCTTGATTGGGGAGGACAGTCGGACATGTGTTGACATGGTTGCCCTGATCCTCCAACTAATCCCATAAAGATCATCGCTTGAGTGTGTTTTGAGCTTAGTGCCACTCCCTTGAAAGCCACGTGCATGGAGGACTTGAGCATATCACGTGATGATCCTGTGGGATGGAAAAGGAAGTATCACAGTTCCAACAGCAGTTCCAGCACTTCTAACAGTTCCAAGTCTCATTCAAGTATTGATAGGAGTGTGCATTCATTCAACCAACAGGAGCCTTGTGCCCAACTCAATACAGTATCTCACGCATCCGAGTGACTGGCAATTATTACTTGGTCAGTGATTGCGTCCCCGCCTCACCAGGTGACCAGCCCGACGCAACCTAGCCACAGAGATTACCCTCAGGTCCAAGGATTATTAACACAATGGTTGCAGGTTAAGCAAATTGAGTGACAACAAGGAATGTTCTCTTCAAGTTGGATTTTCAATTGATTAATGCTATGGAGCCAGAGGGAGCACTGGTCATGCACCGGCTTTTGAACGTCCGCGTCGTATCAACGCAGTAGCCACGGAATGGGCTTCGTAGATTCAAATCCTACTATGGCACAAGGGACTAGTCAGGAGGAGAGGCCTACTACAACGACGACCACCCCTCTCAGGCCGATCAAAACAGCTGCTAAACAGTGACTGAGCGACAGCAGAGCGTCAGCAATCCGAACCCGATCCTCTGAATCACCCCCCTCCCACCCCTCTTTCTCGAGCGAGCAACGTCGCATCAACTACATTACGACGACCAGAGTCACTGAAAGAGATTAAGCCTAGGCCCCGATAGGAACATCCAGACCCTCTGTTATATAAGGGCCTCCTTCGATGGGTAACTGTCCACTATCAATCGTTGACCGTTAGTGAAACGTGAGGAAACCTGTCCTCCCCAAGAGTCGGGAACAACGGTGAATCGAGGCCCGAAGGAAGTCAACTTCACTACATCTCCGGCGAAAGATGTTGACGTGTAAGGATTTGAACCAGTGAAGGGGGAAAAAAGAAGCAACGCGTACGCGAAACGACGACGACGCAAGAGGATATACACAAAGAAAGGAAAACGGACGGAAAAGCTGAAGGATGGACGCATCTACGAAGCTTCTATCACAAGGGATTGACGGAGCGAGTACGGAGTATTTGCGGAGTAAATACGGAGGGAGCGAGTAAGGGATTCAGGCTTGATGAACGGGATATATCAGTTATACGGTCAAACAAAAACAGATGCGAAGGCTGGATTGCATCCCGGACACGACTACGGCCTATAAAGGAGGACGAACTACGGTGCATCCTCTTCCGGGGCCCATTGAATAGAAAGCGTGGAGGAGTTCTTAGTACATGGTTTTTAACGAAGCAAAACACAGCATCGACTGCATTCTTTCATCTGTAGTCGAAAAACATAGCAAAAACCCGCATAGGCCGATACAATTTTGGTGTTGAATGGGTAAATACATAGAACAAAACAAACAAAACAAATACTACCTATGGGATAAGTACATGAATGACAACCCGGAGATTATGTCATCAGATGATGTGTAATCCTGGTTATTTTTCATTATCAAGTGGTACTCTTTGTATGCCTCTTGATGTTGAAGACAGCAATAAATGTTCAGTGGTAGCATCCTATTGGGTGTTCCGTCTGTTCTGCACAGACGTTTCGGACTGCTGCAGGGAATCTTGGTGCTGTAGCGAATCTTGGTGCTGCAGCGAATCTTGGGGCTGCTGAGTTGTCTCAGCGGTGCCTGTGTTACCTAAACCCCGTCGTCCTAAACGGAGCACATGGGCAAGAATGCGACTTGCCGGATTTTCGGTTTCAGCATGCTGATATGCTGGAAGAGACCTGTGTGTCGGCTCATCCTCGACTTGGGATGATGTCTCCGTTGCACTTTCAGGGTCTTGGGTTACACCAACAACAACTTCTGAGATGGTTCGGGGAATTGCAATACCAAACTTGACGAGTGGAATAGTGAGGCCGTGAACGAACTGTACGGGTCAGGCTAAAGTTGAAGATGCATTGTGGGGTAGAGACTTACAATGCTACAGATAACGAGAAACCAAATAACAACCATCATTATTTCGGCCAGTCGCGCTGCATCCTCTCGCTGATTGCCATTAACGTCAAGTACTTCGGTGCGAAGGTATTCTTGGCTGATGTAAAGGTAGAAGATAGCGCTAACACCGATTGGGCCGAAGAAACCAACTATACTCGCCTGCCGCCAATGCTCAATTTGATGGATGCGAGTGTGCATTAAAGCCACGATAGGTGGACGTCGTAGGAGTAGAACCAGGATGCCCAAGGGAATGAGTCGGTATATTGGGATTACGCTGTTGTGAACGAACATGTGCCATGGACAGACGGCACCAAACCATAAGAAAATAGCAACATTGAGAAGCATGTCAATGGTCGGCTGAAGCGTGTCATCCTCGGTTTGTTGACGAAACCAGTCGTCCCAAGTGAAGGCGTTTCCAGCCAAGAAACAGGCTAGGACGTCATCACTGCCAATCAGGCCGTCTGTGCCTACGACAAACAACTAATTAAATCAGCCGATTTCCTTTCCATTACGAGTGAGCGCACTGACTGCGAGTGCAATTACGAACACCAAGAAGCTCTCTCGGTCGACATATTTCTTCTCTTCTGCCCAATGGAGAAGCTCTTTTGCGACCCACCCGCAAGCAAATCCATAAGCGCAACTGAGAAGTATTTGATAAACCCAGGTCTCATAGAACCACAAACCTACAGCTTTTCCGGCGGTGTGGCCATGTGCCCCATCGCCTATATAAGTGATCAAGTAAAGGGGCAGAAATAGGAATGGGTAGCCAAGTCCATCATTCAGACCAGACTCAGCAATGACAATCCTCTGCAACGGCTTGGGGATATGCTTGTCCGCAAACTTGCCCTTCACGATGGAGTTTGAGAGAATGGGATCCGTGGGCGTGACACACGCTCCGACAGCAAGAGCATACAGAAATGTCAAGTTCGGCACCATGGCCCAAATCAGCATCGAAGTTACGAGCCACATAACCACCATGCCAGGGCCAATGAGATAGAACAGGCTCTTCCATTCTTTCTTGAGGTACTTTGGCGGCAGCTGTACGCCAGCAATCACCAATTGAACACCCAGCACTAGTCGGCAGAAGTACAGATTGATAACCTCGAGGTTCGCTTCATCATACAGTGCGTATTCCTTGGGGCGAATCCATTTTGCTGCAGGCCCAAATAGGACGCCCGCCAGAAGCGATAACACTGTAGTATGCAATCAGTAGTCGCAAAGGGCTTGCACATGGCGGCCGCCAACGACTGACATACAAGCTTCTGAAAGGTAGAACCGGTCTTTTGCGAGGAAGGAAACCAGACCAAACAGAGCAACGAAGCCACCTAGAGTCGAACAGACAATGTTGAAGTTGCTGAGGCCAAGCGTCGGCATTGTCGTCGTGTGTGATCAACGATGTCGAGCTCGATCTTTGATGCAGACCATTTTGACGTCGGCAACGATTAAAGATGATGAAATCTCGGCATGTGCAGGTAATACCAAGGCGCTAATCATAAAAGACTACCTAGCACTCACGATGGTGTAGAAAATGAACCACCACAGACCGACCTTGGCGGACTAACACCGAAGCTTTTTACGGTTTTGGGATCGACCCAGCAGTGGAACACGTCAAGCAGTCCAAATAACTGTGAATAAAACCGTAAAGAAACGCGTAATCAAACGGTATTTCTACGAGGTCAAGTTAGTGGATTGATCTTAAGCTAAGGTACCACCTTGGTCTGCTAAGGTATTCCTCCAGAGGGCGAGTTGGCCGCGCACACTGGGTTTCCGCGCACTCTAATCTAGAGAGGTTAGTTACAGATAGTATCGGGTTTAGCGTGCGAAAAAGGGCACTAAGATAATTAGTCATCGTTAGCGTGCGCGGAAACCCAGTGTGCACGGAAAACCCGTGCATACACTGTATTCAGGGTTTTAATTGCTGGCGCGCCACCAAATTTTAGCTGCATTAGGCTTATGTCTAACCGAATGTGATATAGCTTATACGCATAATATCTACAGTCTAAAATTTGGTTTGCTTCCCCTCTGCAGCAATAACGGCCTCGCATCGGTCATGCATCGAATCAATAAGCTCCTCCAATTGCTCGGATGTGACTGCATCCCAGGCTTCCCTCACTGCTTTTCTTAGAGTATTGTAGGAGAGCTTGTCCTGATCGCCATAATGCTCTTGTATTCAGTCCTTCATTATGTTCCATACGGCTTCGATGGGATTCAAATCGGGTGAGTATGGAGGTCAGTCTATAACGCGTATACCTCTTTCTTCTAGCTCTTCTCGAGTGTATTTTGCTGCATGCCCGGGAGCATTATCCTGCATGAAGGAGAGACCCTGTTTCATTCTCATCCAGCCGTGTATAACAGGTACAATATGCTCACAATAGGACTCCTTGTTGATTTTACCCCATTCTTTCTCCCAGAATACACAGGGCCCTTTCGTTGATCCCGAAAAACATCCCCAAAACATCCATCCACCCTTCCCCGGAAGACGAGGCACAATACAGGTGGGATCGTACTCTTCGTGAGGTCGTCTAGTGACCCATATTCTGCGATGACGGCTGCCGTTGACCCACGTTTCATCACTCCACAGTATAGTTTGCCACTGTTCCTTGGTCCAGTTTAGATGTTCGTATGCCCAGGCTAATCGAAGAAGTCTGTTTTTTTCAGAAATGGGAGGCTTTCTTCGAGCCACTCTTCTGGAGAAGCCTTCTTTTTGCAGGGCCCAACGGATAGCATCTTCAGAAACATCCCATCCAAGCTTCCAAGGAATTTGACAGTACGGAAGCTGCCGATTCTCCTGCGAAGCACATACAAAATCAATCAAAATTTGTAGAGATTCGGCGTCTATAGTCGATTTACGTCCGCATTGACGTTTCTGCGGAGTAGGTCGATGAGTACTGGCATATTGGACTTGACGGATCGTTATTTTCAGATGTTCAGCTATTTTGGAGTATTTCCATCCAATATCCCTTAGTGTTTGAACCTGAAGTCGTAAATCACGGGGTAAATCCGACTGTTTAGTGGGTGTAATAGGGGGCTTCATAGAAGGCTCTGTAGAAGGTTTCGAAAGCTCCATATTGATAGGTAGATATGTAGATAGATCGATGAGTAGGTAGGAAGCTGAATAGGGAGCTGAATAGAGCTGAATTTGGAGGTCGGTAATTGGTGTGGCTGGAAATTGGTCAGATATTTTGAATATACTCGATAAGAGCTAGTAGGGGTGTTCTTAGCGTGCGTTAACAATTAAAACCCCAGATACCGTAGTACATAGATTTCAGGGTCGCACAAACCTTTACTCTTACAACCAATAACTCATCAATAGATAATCAATCATTCAACCTAATAAGTTGAATAGAAGACTAGTCGTTGACGAAATGCCTTCAATAAAAGATACAGAGGCTTACAAGGTATACGAAGCCTTGACCACAAGGCCGGAGTGGCACCCGGCGTGGGTGAAAAATCAAGTGAGTAAAAATCTCATTTGTGACAAGGATTAATCCTTGATTAATCCTCGATTAATCCGGACTGTCATTGTATTTCTGAATGAATTGATGGAAAGAAAAATCGATTGGTCATTCACTGATATTTCATTGATCATTGATTAATCATGGTGGTTTAAGAAAGAGTTGGTAAAAATACAGAGGATTAGTCAATGATTAATAGGATACTGATTGCTGATTGATATCGGATTAATAGGAGGGGAAAATTGTCATCATGCCTGGGGAGGTATTTTGTAGATATGAAGATGAAGAAAGCATATGTGATGATAAGATAAGTAATCTATCAATCTTGAATTAATAGATTATTGATAATTCATAAATTCACAGCGAAAGCATACATCTGCAAACAATCTGCGATCATAGTAAATGATCATGAAGAAAATGTAATCGTCGCAATGATGATAGATGAAATCAAGCAATCGAACTTTGATACTTACGTTCGTGAGTAATATTCGATCAAGACTTGATTGCTCACAATCAACCGAAACTTATGTTCGCTTCGCTATGCTAGAAAGAGTGTAGTAGTAGCAAGAAAGAATTCATCTCTGTTTACGTATTTTGGGTTTTAATCTCATAGGACGTTAGCGATTACAAGTCACTCTGTAGAAAGTCGTTTCACGTCCGATCGTGCACGAAAATGCGCATCCATTGGCAGCTCTACCAGGCGGTCCTGAACCCCGAGCTGCACAAGTCTAGCACCAAGAAAGGTCTGGCACTAGCAGCGATGGAAAGTGCACGAAGAATAGAAACACTCGGATTCTGGAGCGAGCCGATACCACGAGATAACCAAGGTTCTGCCCTGAGACGCCCCATACTGAGAAGAAGTCTGCATGGGGGTATTTATCATTGGGCCATCTGCCAAGCTGAAGTGGCTGGCAGGCTTGACCCACCAGATCTGTACGGAAAAGGGCAAGTAGCTCCTGATGTTCTGTGACCGACCTCTCATCCTGTGGAATGTGAAGTTCTTTCTGGAAAACTTAGAATCTTGAGTGATTGATATCCGCTTCGTCCATAAGCTGGGGGAGGGCGAGGCGGCGGTTGACAAGTTCAGTGATAAGGGAAGCGACGTCGAAATACTGACAACCTCGGCGTCGGTGAACCTCCAGAACGACTGTAACCACGTCATCTTCATGAGTGTATCCGGTAATGCGAGCATCTGCCTTCAGGCCATTGGGTGCGTGTTTCGGCTGAGGCAGTGGGAGAAGTAACAAATTTCCCTCCCCACCGTGCTTGACACCTATGATGGGTCAGCGAAGCGAGGACGGCGGACAAGATGATCGCTCACGTCGCGGGGCAGGGGATGATAGATGCGACCCAAGAGGGGGTGGACGCGGTGACACTCAATCTGTCCGTACTTTAGGCTTGTCTCTAAACGTATTTTTCAAGGCTTTTGGTGGCCATGAGGGGAGTCGTCGTCATTTAAGAGAAATCAAGAAACTTCGTACCAGTACCGAAGTTGATCGTTAGCACCCGTTTCTGAGCTTCTTACTAACTCTTCCTCTCCTTCTTCCTATTGGAATGTCGGTTAGGTCATCGACGTCTTTTCGTTTGTAGTACTTGCTCAGCTATACTCCATGGTTATGCATCTACGAGTCAATGTGCTTCTTCAGCAATCTACTCGTTTTATTAATCCTTTCATTCGCCCATTTACTTAACAACTGTCGCATCAACCAATACTCGGCGGAATCAGAACTATCGTTATTGAACTTTCATGAAATAGTTCAGCTCTGTTTTATTGCTGTTGTAAACGAAAGCGAATAAATTACTATTGTAAGCGAAAGTCTCATTGTCTCGCACTGGACACCTTGTATTGAGCCATATAATGGCAGTGCAGCGTGACGAGAGAGACGATGCGAAGGGTGAGGACGAGAATGAAAAGGACTGCGAGTGTGATAAAGAATATATAATGATACATGGTCTGATTGCTGATGCTTACTACTAATTACTATCTCATCTTACAGGTCTGTTTTTATGTTTTTGTACTCGCAGTAGCTTCACCATTGAGCCTTTCATGCTGATCAAGAATTTCAATTTGGAAAAGCCGAATTTGACACAAAACTCTTCTCTGTCGAGAAAAGACAGTATCAGCGATCAGATATGCAATGGCAAGAAACCAATCCTACGTAAAAAAACACATTAACACGAAAAGAATGCCTCCAGGAAACAACAGGCCAGAGCGGTAACAGCCTGTCATCTTGGCCAGCTACCATGGCGGATCCATTTGACAACCAAACAGTACCATGTATTGGCGACCTCATGGCCGCAAGTCTACCCTGAATATAAAATAGTTCAAAGCAGCAACCGGAATCCCCCCAGCACTTCAACATTGCATAAACAGTGGACCTGCCTTTTCACAAAGGCAGGCAGAGACTTTGGGGTACTCAAGGTCTTGGTCCACGATTGGTGTAAGTCAAGCCATCATACAGCGAGAGGGGTCGGCCACGATGAGCGCTAGAAAGCCAGCCAGAATTTCATCCCTCTTAACCTCACTCAGTTTCCAGCAATCATTCCACAAAATGCCAAATTTCCGTTCATCATGTCCGGGACTCGTTGCACAGAGGAAGAAGACGACGAGCTTCGAAGAGCTGTCGAGCTGTACCAGCAGCAGCACTCAACAACAAGACGACGGGCTGGGAAGCGATTTAACAATGATCCTTCCTTTCCATCTTAGCTAGATGAAAAAAGCTCAGGTGCACTTATCGGACGAGGTGCCAGACCGAAGAAAGTGATCCTCCTGTGGGTTGGGAGGCATTTCTTTGATAATTATTGCTGGCGTTAACCAAATGTCCGGAATGGAATGCAAGGAACGACTTGGTCAGGGCAAAAGCTATTGTGGAGATTATCTCACAACTCCAGAGGAACGATTGACCGAAAAGCAAGTTCGTTTCAAGAAAGATAGGAATACAGCAACTATTTAGATCCAGCCAGCTATCCTGTGCGAAAAAGAAGTCGGATGCTTGATAACGTACATTGCGGCCAATGGACTTCCACAACAACTCAAGTAAGAACGAACTAACTGTAGCTACGGGAGCGTTGGCAAATACTCGTTCCGAATGAGACACACACCCCCTTCTGCAAACAGCAACACCAACGAGGTCTTTTGAAACTCCATCATATCGCCTCAACTTATCAACAAACCCCATCCTCATTCCACCGAAATCTCAAAATGCACAGCAACAAACGGAGCAAAGAATTATCCACAAAGCCACATAATACTCCAAAGCTACGATCTGTCCACCTAGTAGACGGGTTGCTATTTGCGCCAAATCCTCTTCCTGGATGTTTGCAAACAGCCAAAGAATAACATTCAATAGCGCCTTCAACAACAAGAGGGGTAAAGTTCCGCGGAGGGGCGGAACGCGAGAGAGTTCAACCATCAATGAAAGAGTCGTCTTCGCATACTCCCACAGCATCACGCCATTGTTGGAAACCACCACCACCACCACCACCACCACCACCTCTAGGGCCTCGAAAGGGCAAATAGCCGAAACGGAGGACCCCTTTCGAAAAGATCACTGCTGGTATCACAATCTCAGAACAAGGGAAAGGTGGATATGATACGCGGTGAGTTGCACAAGCAGGATTCCTAGTTCGTTGAAAATCGCGCATATATTCACCTCGGATGCAAATTGGATTGGTTCGTGAATCGAACGGAGGGATTTGGAGGAAGGAAGTCTTGGGACGTTTGTTTGGAACGATAGGAGGGCAGGCGAGGGCGCATTGTCAGTGCCGTGGGGCGGATTAATGTTGGAGTTGGAAATAGGGCTGGGAGCTTTAGGTCGGTTTGCGTGGGTTGGAGGGGGGTTGGAAGGGATGTGAGATGTACATGCCTAAAGGTCATCAGGGGTATAAATATTCATAGCTATAGTGGTACTTCTGATCTGTGCTCAGCTTTGATAGTGATCACCCCCCCCCCCCCCCCCCAAGTAGTAGTCCAGTTTCGTCAAGCACATCACTTCTGCACCACCTCGGCCAACGTCCCCTTTTCGAGATCAAAAACGTAGCCGAGCATTGTGACATCGTTCTTGAAATACGGCGATGCTTTGAGGATGGCCATGTCCTCCTGGACGGTATCGGTGAGGCTGGGTAGTAAGCGAAGCGTTAGCAGGCTTTTGCTGGAGCAATTCCGGAGAAAAGGTCGATCAAGGGGGGGGGACGATATGTAAAAGACGGACTTTTTGATCTCCCCAAACTTCATGCCGTCGATCTCCTGCGCGTGCTCTGGAGCAATGTCTTTCAGGCCTTTGCGGATACCCTCGTCGGTTGCGCGGGTCAGGCCACAGTCTACGGGTTGTTGTTGTTGTTGTTGTTAACTGCATCGTTCTTAATGCGGCTCTACCATCCCGGAATAGCAGAGGAGGTGGGATAGAGATAGAGAGCTTTACCTGTGTGGTGAATGACGATAATGGTCCCCAGGCCAATAACAGCATCCAATACAAGTAGAGAACGCATAGCGTCCATAGCTCTACCGCCAGCGTTACGGACAACAGGGACCTCTTCAAACCGTCATGGACTCATCAAAGTATTCGCAGGAGGGATGTGTGATGAGTTGATTACGAACCGCCTTTGGTCAATTGGAAGAAGTCTTCGGGCCGTAGGCGCGCGTCGACACAGCAAACTGCGGGTTTGTCAGTAACGCTGCCTCTGTTCTTGTGGATGAAAGGCTCGTACGGATGGCAATTCCAGGATAAGGAGGAGGTCCTGAAGCTTGTAGCTGCGCCAGTAAAAAGGGAGCCTTGTATGTTTTCGAGTATTCCCTAGTCTATGGTCAGTGATGGCATTAGTTGACAATGGGCGGATGATACTTGTTGCGGGCTAAGAGTTCTTCAATCTTCTTATCTGCCATGTCTGTAGATGCAACTATAGGGAAGCTGGAGAGAATTGTAAATATGTTAACAAATGACAATATCAATCTAAGCAGGACCTTTGAGATGATACACAAGGCAACGATAATTTTGGCGGATTATATAGACATATAGACGCTGAATACCACCTTGATTACAGATACTTTATTAAGATCGACATAGGATATTTTCAACGGCTGCATGGCGGCGGGGGTGTTAGATTAGTAACCTAGCATTTTTGAATGAATAATCCTTCTGCTGAGTGGCCTGAAGGAGTCGTGGGGCTACCTTAGCCAGTAACAGTTGAAAGACGCAGGAATAGCCGACTCGCTCTCCCCAAGACACGGCCGAATCGAAAAGATGCTGCAACGAGAGATTTAAAGTCAAAAAGCGACTAGGAAGGTGCCCTATATACGAAGGCTGGGCCTTTGGTAGCTCCGAAGGCCATGTTCGACTCGTGCACAAGTTCGCCAGAAGCATGCCCAAGGATCGAGCATCACCAGGTGTTGCAATTGATATGGCGTAGAATCTGCTCAGAGATCTGAAGCCCAAGGCGGATACTCTTGAGGAGGAGGAAGATTAACAATACAAACGAGCGCTAAAATCCTGCAGTGAGCCGTAGTGAGCCGTGGCCGTGACCGTGCAGCTGGTTTGACGCCTCACTACCAGGGCGGGCGCCTGTCAAAACACCCTACATTACAGTAAGTTCAAAGTCCTTCCCATTGGGCTACTATTTTTTAATGCAGCCAAATAAGCAACTCATCCTTGGGCGCCTGTAGGTGTGCCTGATTGCCTATCAATTCGAATCAAGACCACTGTGCAGGAGATGCGTATGGCCTCAAGACATAGGAGACTCGGCATGGTTTGAAGTCGGCCCAGCACATTTATGGCTCGTCGGTGGCTTTCCATCTCGTAAATGACATTACTATATTCTCCACCAAGCACATGTCGAAGCTCACCGTGGAAAAAGCGCAACTGCTCTGGGGTTGATTAGAGTCATGTGCTAATGGCGTCACAACCCACGTTGTTGCTGTTGTAGTCGGCAGTTGACTTGAATTTCTCTTCGGAGTAAACTTTCCTAATATGGATCGCTTTCACAACTCTTCGGTGGCCGGTTAGCCTTAGATGAGGTTGACCAGAGGTCAACGAATCTCTGGTCGCAGGAAAGGTTATAAGAAATGGGGTTTAACTTATCCAAAGTGAAGCAGAACAAAAGCATGACCAGGAAGAAGCTAGCATATGTTGCAACAATGTGTGACGAGCAGATTAACGTCTTGTAGAAAAGGAATTGTCAAAACGAGGGAACATCTAGCCTCATCTCCGATTGCAATCAATCGACATGGCAGAAATGGTTTCCAGACTTAATTCAATTAGCAATATAGAGTCGCTTGTAAGAAGTAAAGATGAGAGATTTAGTCGAGATCAAGGCCTTCTTCGACCTTCCCGTTAGCCTGTGTCTACGTTTTCAAGTTTAACCTCATATCGTTGTATGCAAAAGTCTGGTTCAGTTTTCGGGTTTTAGCGAATTTGGCGGGGAAAACACACAAATCAGCCCCGAATTTGATGCAAATAGAGCAAATACCTAGATATCATCCCCACACCCCCAAAACACCCCAAAGCTTCATTTTTGAAGCTATACAAACCTCAGCCTCACACGGGGGCAATCCTAGATAGTCAGAATGCCCCTCAGGCGTATCGGACGCAAAAGGGCTCCCTCCAAGGCTCTGCTTTATCTAGATGCACCCAAGACTTCTAAGGCACGCAAAATCGCCCCCGTATCTAAGAATTCTATCGTACTTTCTTCAGAGACAGAGATCTTCTCATCCCCGATGCTTTCAGATGTAGAAGATCTTTCTTTGCTCAGACTTAATTTCTTCAAGATCTCTCAGACTTCTCAAGTCGTAAATGCACTCATCTCGAGCGAGCTTGTGATCTTTATCGCTAAGACTGCTGCTACTTTTGTTGCTTGAAGAGCGTGTGTATCATCATCAGCGAAGCTTGACTGATTTGAAGATGAGAATGAGAATGAGAAGAATCTAAATGACAATCAGTCTAAGATTCAAGCAGCTTCAAATCAATTCACAAAGCTCACTGCATTGATGAAAAGATGAAAATCAACGAAGTCAAAGTCATCACTAAAATCACTCAGATCATTTATGAACATGACAGTTAAGTATGAAATCATTCTCATCATTAATGACATCTTGCAAATTACTATAAATAATGAAAACAACGTCAATTTTCAAGATTTGCATCAAGAGCAGATGCATAAATGCTCTGAGCATGTTAATTTCATCGACATGAAGTGTGTGTTAATATTTATAAAAGTCATCATCATTTGATATTTAATAAAGAAGAATGAGTGAATGACTTTGACATTGCATGATTTTTGAAAGAAAGTAACTTTAAACATTCAACAGAAGTACTCAACAGACAAAAAGAATGTAAACATTAATCTAAAACTCATTTTTGATCATGATAAGATTGATATCACGTCTTCAGCGTTTATAACTAAGCTTTCGATGATGAAAATATCATTCACTCAAACAATGAAGCTGAAGAAGAAAGTCAATGAGCATGATCAACTTCATGCAAACATTGTAAAACAAATGAAAGTTCTTCAGATGAATTGAATTTACAAAGAAAACTGTCACAATAAGAAAAAGTACTGTTGAATCAATGAATCAGATGTTCATCATTGACTGACTGCTGATCATATAACATGCTGATTAGAAGTAATCAATAGAAACAATGAGTTTACATCACTTACTAAATCTTCAAGAATGTTGATTGAAGTTCTAATGACAGCAAAATCTTAAGTCAAGTATATCAATTCTTTCTCAACATCTTCTTTAATTATTACATTATCATTTACTTTTATACAAGCATTGCAAAATCACAAGTAAATCAATCAACATAGCAAATGTATTAATGTTGCAAATAATATTGTTATGAGTCTGCATAGAGCGAATCATATGAGTGTATTTTAACTAGAAGTTCAAAGCTGAAGTAGAAAGAAAATGCAACATGACGTGAGTTTTATTCACGAAGGCACGTTAGATCGCTAGCGTGTCAACAATAACTTTACTCACAGCTTTATACTAGTCTATGTTAAACTAATCAGATTAATCAGAGATAACAGAGATGCATGCTTGCAACATTATTCTTTCTCTTCATTTAGCAATGTTCTCATTACTGCAGTTCAATTGATCAATTCTTGTTGAGTCAATTTCTAACTTGACTTGTTCAAATACTTCTGATGAAAGTCATTTATGATTTTCAAGCAGTCTTCGAACTCATTTTCATCAACATTGTATCAATGTAGATCGACATCATAATCTTTTCAATTGACATGATATTGCAGTTGTCTTCTGTAATGTTTGAAGTTCAGTATGTTCTTCACTTTTTATTCATCTTCGTCATTTATTACTATAGAATCAGATGACTCATTTCATTGTTCTTTCAGAGAGTTTTTTGAATTCAATCATAGTAGATTCAAGATGAACTTTGAATGAATCTTCATTGTCGATGACAGTTTCAGTCGATATGCATGTTCGATCTCAGTCAGAATCTTGAAAGATTCTAGCATCTTATTGTTCAGCTTCTTTGATGATCTTGCGATCATAATGTTTCTAGAATTCAGAAACATCATGTCATCTATCTTGTAAATCATTTTCTTTCAATGCTTGTTAATCTGTTTCTTCATTGTGATTCTGACTCTTACTAATGTCTGCTTGATCAATGTTAATGATCATTTCATGTGTTTAAATATATTCTCTGCTTTGCTCGCTTGAATTCTAGCTTGAGTGATCTCATATTCAGTTGAATTTGAATCAAAGCTCATATGAGAGTGAAAGCTCTTATTCAGAAAGAATGCTGATTATTCAATTGATGACGAAATAGCATTGTTATCAATGAATTCAGTCATAAATAGTCAGATGAATCAGTCATCTTGCATGTATGAGCAGTAGCTTCGTAGATATCATTCTACATTCTGATTTGCTCTTTTTGTTTGATCGTTGATTTGTGAGTGATAGTTAATGAATAGTTTCATCTTAATGTTGAGTCTCAGACATAAAGACTTTCAAACAATTGATATAAATTGCAAATCTCTATCAAACACTATTGATCTTGATAGCTCATGAGTTTTGAAGACTCATATCAGCAGCAGCTTGACTGTTTGTTCAGCGAAAGTTTCTTCGTCATCTGATTAACAGAGTATATAATGATGTTATTTAGACAATCGATCTATCACTGTCAGAATCGCGTTGCTTTCATCACTTTCTGATAGATTGATAATAAAGTTTAATAATATGTTCTGTCATCACTGCTTGAATATGAGCAATGACTTCAGCAGTTCATTGATTTGATCTCTTGATGCTTTTGATCTACGACAAACGTAACAGTTTTGAATGTAGCATTTGATTGTCGTTCTCATCTTCGATCAGCAATATGATCGTCTTAACAAGTCTAATGTTCAATTCATATCAGAGTGATCATTGATTGAAAGATCATGTGCTTTTCTTATCAGTTGAGTGATTATTGACTGAGAAACTCACAGTTTATCATTCTTTCAGAGTACTTCGTTCAGTACTCTGCAATTGTCTAGACTCATATCTTGACAAGTTTTTCTGTTCTGTTCTATGACTGTTCGAATATCGATACATTGTTGATTCGTTCGATTTTCGACTATAATTCGATTCTGAATAGAAATCATCTCTTCGATCGAATCTTCATTAGCTTTTGATTTCTGTTTCGAATCTGAGTCAAATATGAGCAAGATCTGAGTCAGATCTTGATCATCTTCTATTGATTGCAGTTCAAATGTGCTTGCTGATAATAGCATCTGATGCTGATATAGCTTTCGATCATCATTTGATTCAACTAGCTTGACGTCTGACATTCTGATCAGCGCGTCTGCTTTCAGATTCTGCTTTTCTGACTGATATATAATCTTGAAGTTATATTCGAATAACTTTTCAGCTCATCTAGTCTGTCGTCTGATCAGTTTCTTGATGATCATGAAGTACTTTAAATTCAGATGATCGATGAAGATCTTGATCGAAATATCAGTACATTTCAATTCGAAGCATCAATGCTTCAAGCATCAAATAATAGTCAAAAGCTCTTTGTCGTAGATCTCGTAGTTGCATTCTGCAGAAATCATGTTCTTGCTATAGAAGATCATTGAATGTAGAATGTCTTCATCGTCATACTGAGACAATACTTCATCGTTGACATAGTTTGAGAAGTTTATTTTCAGAATAGCTTCTCTGATTGAATCGAAATGCTTCAGAACGAGAACTGTCGTCATCTGTTGCTTCAGTTTCTCAAAGATCGTTTGACAGATATCTGTTCATTCAAATGAATGATTTTTTTGAGTCAGCTTTATCATAGATTAAGTGATCTTCAAGAAGTTCTTTATGAATCGTCGATAGAAATTGCAGAAGTCAATGAAGATCTGTACATGAGTCAACGATCGAGACACTTTTCAGCTTCGAATCACATCTACTTTTCAAGAGTTCATTCGTAAATCATTGATGAATATCAGTAGTTCTAGAAACGAGATCTTCTGAATCTCGAATTCGCACTTGTCAATGTCTATCTGCAGATTGACTTCACGAAGCTTGTCTAGCATCTCTTTCACATGAGTTCTATGTTTCTTCAAGATCTTACTGTAAATGAGAATGTCATTCAGATTGATCTGACAGAATTTATGCAGACAGTCAAACAACATGTCGTTGATATAGTGCTAAAAGAATGTCGATTCATTGATTAATTTGAAGAGCATTACTCTATATTTGTAGACATCGAAGAAAGTGACGAATGTGATTAGATTCTCACTTTCAATGCTCATGCGAAGCTTATTGAACGCGATGATAATGTCGAGTCGAGTCAGATATTTACTGTCTTGAATTCGAGCGAGTACTTCGTCTATCAAGAGTATTGAATAACGATCTCTTTTGATCAAAGCATTCAGTTTTCGATAATTCACGCAAAAGCGAAGACTATCATCTTTCTTTTCGACGAATAGTATTGACGAAGCAAATGAAGCTTTGCTGAGTGTAATAAACTTCTTCTTCAAGTTCTCTTCTAGGTACTTCTTGATCTTTTGCAACTTGTGAGTTGACATGAAGTACAATCAACTTCTAGATGTCACGGTTTTAGCATGTGTTACTCGGAAAGTGTTGGGAAAAGAGGTGTTAGGTCACTTAGGTGGTGTTGGACAATATTATAGGTGATGATAGGCGTGAGGTTATCAGTGGTGTTATGGGGGCCC
>JAABVA010000150.1_pt1 | contig 90082 bp, 85 predicted proteins | sample 5560331 | NCBI WGS metagenome assembly JAABVA01 (sample SAMN12812661, study PRJNA571458) | rock metagenome | isolation source: Antarctica rocks | place: Antarctica: Victoria Land, Mt New Zealand sud | collected 2016-01-07
GCTGCGGCTGTTCACGGTCGCCGGCACCCTCGCCCACCGGTCCCGCCAGACCTGGCTGCGCCTGTCACGGACCGCTCCCTGGACCCCGCTGCTGCTGACGGCCCTGGACCGGCTCACCGCCGCCGCCCCGGTCCCTGACACCAGCTGACCGCCGGATCAGCCCGACCCGACCATCCCCGGAGGACCCCGCACCACCCGGCCGGACCCGGCGCCCGCGCGACCGCGGACGACCTGTCACACCCCGCCGGCACAAACACCCACCCGAGGCGGCAACCCCCGCCCCGCCCCACTCACCCGGTGACCCGTGAAACATCCGGGCTAGTCACGACATCGTGCGGAGAGGTATGAGTGATGTCATGCGACCGTCGAGTTGTCGCTCCCGTGGGCTGGTTCAACAGCGATCAGTCACCTTCTGCCTCGTGGTCCCCTGTGGGTGAACTGACGGTAACCGCCTGAGCCGATAGACGACGTTAGCACCGTCGACGATTCGCTGCATCGTTGCATTTCACTTCCGGTCCGACCTAACTTCCGTGAAAGCACGGGCGTCGGTCTTCTCGCGATCAACAGGGCTCGCGGAGCCTGAGATTGCGCTGCCTGCACCTGTCATCTCAGGAGCGGACCTTCACCCGGGCTTCCGCCGGTACGTCCTGGTGATCGTCTCGACCGAAGGGCTCCCGTGCCTCCTACAGCCACTCGCACGTCGGCACGCTCCGACAGTCGTGATGATCAGCGGCGCCGGGGGCGACCATCCGTCGTGTCCGTGCCTGCCACCTACCTGCCCGAACCGCCAACGAAGGCCGAACGGGACAGCTACCTCGGCGACCAGCATCGCTGGCTGCCTGTCGCCGGCTTCACCGGCTATGTCCTGATTGTCATCAGCCTCGGGTTCTTCATCAGCCGTCACCGGGGGACCGCTGTGCTCCTGATCCCACTGGCCGTGAGCGCAGCGTCCACCTTGCTGTCCCTGATCACCGTCAGCCGCCGCCGCCGAGTCACGCTGGCCGGGCACCGCGCGCTCGTCACGGGTTGGTCGCCAGCGAGCCATCCCAGTGTGGATGTATTCCTGCCCTCCGCCGGCGAGGATCTCGCAGTGATCGCCAACACCTACCGCTACGTCAGCCGACTCTGCTGGCCGGGGACGGTCAAGGTGTACGTCCTCGACGACTCCGGGCGTCCCGAGGTCGCGGCCCTGAGCCGCCGGCACGGGTTCGACTACCTGAGCCGCCCCGATCGCGGTCACCTCAAGAAAGCGGGGAACCTCCGGTACGGCTACGAACACTCCAGCGGTGCCCTCATCGCGATCTTCGACGCCGATTTCGTTCCCCGCGCGGACTTCCTGCCCGAACTGGTTCCCTACTTCGACGACTCCACCGCCGGCATCGTCCAGTCACCGCAGTTCTTCGATCTGCACCAGGACATGAACTGGGTCCAGCGGGCGGCCGGCGCCACCCAGGTGCTCTTCTATCGCTACGTCCAGCCGGGCCGCGACGCCAGTCGAGCCGCGATCTGCGTGGGCACCAGTGCGATCTACCGGCGAGCGGCGCTGGACCGGGTCGGCGGCTTCGCCCAGATCAGCCACAGCGAGGACGTCCACACCGGGGTGAGCATGATGACTGCCGGCTACCAGATCCGGTATGTCCCAACCGTCGTGAGCAAGGGCGTCTGCCCCGATACGCTCGACGGGTTCGTCGTCCAGCAGCACCGCTGGTGCGGCGGGTCGATGGCGCTGCTCCTGTCAGGCCGGTTCGCCAGCGTCCCCATGACCCTGATGCAGCGCCTGTGCTACTGGTCGGGCTTCTCCTACTACATGTCGACCGCACTCGACCTCATCACCGCAGCCGTACCGACCCTGCTGATGGGCTACTTCTTCGCAGACCGGGTGCGGGTGCAGAACTACGTGTTCGTGATGTTGGCGCTCATGGTCCGCCAAGCCGTCGTGCCCGTGCTCACCGGCCGCACCGAATCGCTGGTCGGCATTTCCCGTGTCCAGACCGTGTACTCGGTCGCGCACCTGGTCAAGCTCTGGGATCTGCTGACCCGACACCAGGATGAGGGTTGGGTCGCCACCGGGGCTGCGAAAGGCTCCAACCGGGCCCAGCGCATCGTGCGGACCGCCCGGGTGTACCTGGTCAGCTACCAGGTGCTCCTGTGGGCGGCGATCGCGTGGCGGATCCCCGAGTACGGGATCCAACAGTTCTGGCCCATGGTCGCGTTCGCCCTGCTCAACCTGTACGTCGTCTACCCCATCGTCCGGGGACGCGAGCAGCTGCCTCGGCCGCTGTCCCTGGCCCGGGCACTGACCGAGACCGGTCGACGCCGCTCGAGGGTCCCCGCGTGACCGTCACGCTGATGCGTCCGAGCACGGCGGCCCCGGTCCCAACGGCCCCCCCGCGCCGGGTGCCGTGGGCAGTTTTCGCCCTGTTCGCGATCTGCGCCGTGCAGGTGGTCCTCGCCGAACGTCCCGGCTTCAACCAGTCGCCCTTCGAGGACGAGGGCCTGTACATCTACATGGGCCACCGGATGATCAGCCACCTGCTGCACGGCACCTTCGTCACCGAATTCCCCGGGGCGTACTTCTCGGGCGCACCGGGCTTCTACCCGGTCCTGGCGGCGATCGGAGACCATGTCGCCGGGTTGCTGGGCGCTCGGGCGGTCAGTCTCCTGTTCGCCGTCGGCGCGACGATCTCGGTGAACGGTCTCGGGCGCCAGCTGTACGGGAAGGCCGCGGGACTGCTCGGCGCCGCAGCGTTCGTGCTGTGCGGCTCGGTCATCTACCAGTCGACGTTCGCGACCTTCGACTCCACCACCATGTGCTGTGTGGCGGCCGCGGCGTGGCTGACCGTCTACAGCGCCAAGCATGACGGGTTCCTCTGGGCCCCGGCCGTCGCGGGGCTCCTCGTCGCCGCCTTCTACGCCAAGTACGCGGGAGCCGTCTACACGCCGGTCGTCGCGGCACTGGCGGTCGCCTCCGCCCCCCGCGGCAGGCGGCTGACCGTCCTCCGCGGCACCGTCGTCATGCTCCTCGCGGCCGTCGTCCTCGGATTCTTCGTCTTCACCCTGTGGGGGCTCAGCCTTCGCGAGGGCATCGTCATCACCACCACGTCACGGGTCGTCCTCAACGCCGCGACGGCGGGCCCGCTCCTGCACAGCATCGGCCACTGGGTCGGGCCCTGGCTTGTCCTGGCCGTGCTCGGTTCGCTGCTCACCTGGCGCACCTGGCGCGTGTCCGCCGTCCTCCTCGGAGGTTCCGTGATCGCTCCGCTCGAGCAGATCCGGATCGGTGAGGCGACGTCGCTGGCCAAGCACGTCGCGTTCGGCATGGTCTTCGCCTGCCCACTGATCGGTGCCCTCTTCGCCCGCCTCCTGAGCCGCAAGTGGCTGCGCCTTCTGACAGCGCCTGTTGTCGCCGGCGCGTTCGTGCTCCTGGCGATGTCGGGTCTGCACTACTCGCACCTCTTCATGACCGGATGGGTCAACGACGCCCCGCTCCTGCCGCCCCTGGAGCGGCTGATCGCTGCGACCCCCGGGAAGCCGATCCTCGGTGTACAGTCCCCACCGGAGCGGGCCGCCCTGCGATCACAGACGACGGCGCTCCAGTGGAATGACACCTACGCCTTCGCCTACGACCACCGAACGGGCGTGCCCGCATACGAGGACGCCATCAACCAGACGTCATTCGGAGTGATCTATCTCGGCAAGCAGCCGTATCCCCGAAACCCCAACGGATCGCCCACCCAGAATGGTGCCGCGATCTACGACTACCTCCGGCACGGACAGACGCCCTATCGCCTCGCCGGGACAGTCGACCGTGTGCTGCGGGGTGCCGTCGTGGGCAAGTGGTATCTGTTCATTCCCAAGGCCGCGCACCTGCCCCCGACGTGGGCATCGACTCCAGGTGTCACCCCTTCCTCAACGGTCCCCTACCTGCCGGTGTCCGGTGGCGACACCGTGGCCCGATCGAAGAATGGACCCGCCAGAGCGACCCCGATCCCGCCCCGAAGGGCCACCCGACCCCTCACCGCTGCCGCCCCGACGACCAAGCCGCTCGCCACGCGTGAGCCCCTGCTCGTAGCCCAGTCGCCGGTGGCCGTCATGAGTGACCCACAGTCGCCCTGGTCACCAGACGGGAAGAAGGTCCGACCCGATTGACGGCACCCATTCGGACCGCTTGTGCTGTTCTGTCGACTCACTCGGCGCGGAGAGGGCCGTGGGCCCCACCTGACGAGTGTTCTCGACCGGGAATCCGTGCTGCCCCGGCTCGTGACGCCCACCGCCGGGCCCCGCGGCAACGTCCGCTGCGGCCACGTCGGGTCGAGCCTTGGGTGCCGTCGGCGTGGGCGGTGGCAGGCTCTGCTGGTGAGCGTCCTCCGGACTGTCCGAGCTCGGCCGTGACCGGCTTCCACCCGGAGGAGGCGGGCGCGGACCGAGACCGCACCGCCGACCACCGCGACCGCACCGCGCAGGGCCGCGACCGCCTCGCCACCGCCGACGACCAGACCGCCGACGAGCACGACCAGGCAGCCGACGCCCGCGACGTGCGTTCCGAGCAACGCGACGCCCGCGCCGAGACCCGCGAACGGGCCGCCACCGCGGTCGATCCCGGCGGCGTCCGACCGGGCCGGTGCCCGCCAGGACCGCCGGAGCGGCGCAGGTGACCGGGCCGGGTCGCGGCGGGACCGCCAGGGGGGCGCCGGGGACCGCGCGGACGCCGAACGCGACCGGCAGGCGGCCGCCACCGACGGTCACCTGTCCGCCGACGAGCGGGCGGTGCTGCTGGTCGACGGGCTCACCGGGGTCCGCCGACGCGAGGTCGGCCTGCTCGAACTGGAACGGGAGATCACCAGAGCACGCCGGACCGGGCAGTCCTTTCTGCTCACCTTCATCGACGTCGACGGCCTCAAGGCCACCAACGACACCTACGGGCACGCCGCCGGTGACCGGCGCCTCGTCGGGGCGGCCGACGCCGTCCGCGGCCACATCCGCGGCTACGACCTGCTGGTCCGCCTCGGGGGGGACGAGTTCCTCTGCGCCCAGACCGGTGTCACCGCCGCGGACACCGTCGCCCGGTTCGCCCAGGTGAACGCCGACCTCGCCGCCGCCGGCGCCGGGTCGGTCAGTGTCGGGATCGCCGAACTGGCCCCGGCCGACAGCCTCACCGACCTCATAGCCCGCGCCGACACCGCGATGTACCGCAGCCGCGACCCAGCCCCCGCCGCCGACCACGCCGGCTCAGCAGACCATGACGATCCCGCAGACCCCGCAGACCATGACGACCGTGGCGACCGTGGCGACCGTGGCGGAAGCCCCTGACCAAGCCCGCCGGGATCGATGACGGCGGCCGGCTCGGTGGGCCGGACGCCGGTGACGGCCCGGTGTGGGTGGTGTCGGCTCAGCCGTTGCGCAGGACCTCACCGGCCGGGCGGGTGGTGGCCTGACCGACCGCCCAGCTGCTGGCGCCGATGGTCGCGACGGCGGCCAGCTCGGTGTCGGTGCCGCCGGGATCGGGAGTCGGCACCGCCTTCCAGCTCCGCTGGTCGCCGTGCTCGATGAGAGCCGTCGCGGGGTTGACGGCGGGGAACGGCCGGGTCAGCCCGACCGCCCACAGCCCGCCGGCGCCGTCGGGTGCGACCGCGTCGAGGGCATGGTCGGAGGCGGGGTCACGCGGGACCGCGGTGGCCTGCCAGCGGGACCCGTCCCAGTGCTCGATCAGCGGGGCCAACCGGAGACCGGCGTTCGGGTCGGCGTACACCTGATCGCCGACGGCCCAGATGTCGCGCGGGCTCAGCACGGTCACCCCGTAGAGGACGTTGTCGTAGTTCCCCGGGCCGGGCGCCGCCACCAGTGACCACCGGGTGCCGTCGAAGTGCATCGTGAGGGTCCCGCGATCGCCCGACCCGACCGCCCACAGGTCCCGGCTGGTACCGCTGATCGCGGTCAGGATCGCCCCGACGTAGGGGTTGGGGTCCGGCATGGACACCCGGGTCCAGCGGACGCCGTCCCAGTGCTCGGCGTAGGGCTGCAGCACCCCGTGACTGTTCAGGACGTCCCCGACCGCCCACACGTCCGAGCCGGACAGGGCCCGCACCGCGTGCAGGTCTCCCACGGCGTCGGGTGGGCGGGTGGCGGTCCACTGCCCGCCGGTGCTGTGGAGCAGCAGCTGGCCGCCGGTGTCACCGGACAGCCAGTTCCCGACGGCCCACACCTGCGTGGGCGAGGAGACGCTGACCCCTACCAGCATGTCCTGCCCGGTCCCGGGCTGCGGTGGTGTGACCACCGTCCACCGGGCACCGTCGAAGTGTTCGGACACCGCCCGGACCTGCCCCGTGGCCGCGACCGTCCGGGACCCGACCACCCACACGTCGCTCGGGCTGGTACCGGCCACACCGGTGAGGCTCGTCGTGCCGGCACCGGAGGCGGGTATCGACACCTGCCGCCACGCCGCCGACGCCGCCGCCCGCGCCGGCGGGGTCGACGCAGGTGACGACGTCGGCGAGGGCGACGCAGCCCACGCGGGAACGGCCGCCAACGCCAGGCCCAGGACACCGATCACGGCACTCGAACCGATCCGCACCTGCTTGATCACCGAAGCTCCTCCGAACTCACCGCCACGTTGCCCGAGCTGTGACCGTAGCGCCGCGGCGGCGCGAAAGCCCTGTGCTGGTTGAGATTCAGAGGACACTCAGAGGTGCGCCACGGCCCCGCACCGGACGTGCCGCGGATCTTCGACACTCGACCGACGCCGCCGCGGTCGGAGCGGTCTCCCGCTCGAGCAGGAACAGCGCGCCCGTGAGTGTCGACGAGTCGCTGACTCCCCCGGCCCGGCGGACACGGACCGGGCCGGCCGACGCGGACGTGTCGGGGTGGCGTCGAGTACAACTGCGGTGGGACAGCGGGTCATGCCGCTTCCCAGCGGGTCATGCCCGTGGTCGAGCACGCGGCCGGCAGGTATGACCTGACCCTCGTCCTGGTCCGCACCCATCAGGTGGACGCCGTGCTGGAGTCGCTCGCCGGGCTCGACAGCTCTGTCGGTGCGGCCTCCGCGTAGCGTCTCGACGAGGCGCGGCTGGATCCGACAGCCGGACGACGAGCAGTGGGTGGAGGTGTCGATGTGACGACCTGCCCCCGCATTCCACCGCAGCGACTGCCCCCAACACCGCGTCGGCTCATCATCGCGACCGCCGCTGCGGCCGCAGTGACCGCCGCCGAGTGGATCGCCCCGCACGCCCGGCCGGCTGGAGCGACCGCGCTGCCGATGTACCACTGCACGGTGTGTGTCGACGCAGCACCGGGCGGCGGACGGCACGACCCGGCAGCCCGGTCACTGACTCCCCGCCAGGAGTACCAGCGCGCCGTCGCCGGCCGGACAGCCGACGACCCGCGACGGTGACCTGGCGCCGGCTGGCTGAACAGCCGGCTCGACGACGACGCCGACCGCATCGACCACGGTGGGTCCCCGAGCCGGTTCGGTCGTCGTGCTGTGACGGTCTGCGGGAACCCACCGGCCCGGCTGGAACGTCCCATCGACTCCGGGTCGCGACCGTCGATGGTCCGGTAACGGATCGTTGAGCATCGACCCCGGTTGAGGAGGCTCCATGGGTGACGCTGGACGCCGACCACCGCCGCGACCGCCGCGATGGTCCAGCCTCGCGGCCGCGGTCGCCGGAACGGTCATGGGGCTCGTGTCGGCCGAATGTGCCTCCACGTCCGTTTCCACGGCACCGAAGCCCGCGACGACGACGGTGTCGACACGGACGTCGGTCACAGCCGACTCGACGTCGTCGCTCACGGGGCCGTCGCTGGCTGGGTCGCCGCGGACTGGGTCGCCGGTGAGCAGTCCGGTGTCGTCGCCGGGCACCGTGGTCGCTGGCAACACCTTCACGGCCGGGCGGCTGAGCTTCCGCTTCGACCGGTCGTGGTCCCTGTCGACGTGGGACGTCGTGTCGACCGCGTCGATCTCGATCGCCTACTTGACCGCGCAACCGACCCACGACCCGTGTGTCACCACGAAGCTCGCGCACGGGACGGAGAGCTCGTGTGCCAGCCCGGTGACCTCCCTCACCCCGGGCGGGCTCCTCATCAGCTGGTACTACTTCGGCCTGCCCGGCACGGCGCTCCACTTCTCCCCCGGCCGGGCGGTCACGATCGGCGGGCAGCCAGCCCGGCTGGCGTCCGGGAGCGCTGATCCTGCGTGTACCCGCATCGGGGGCAACCGGTCGGTCGACGCCACTGTCGAGCCCGCGATGGCGAACGGCAGCCCGTCACTGCTGCACATGGACGCCTGCCTGACCCGCGCCGGCCAGACCGCCTCCGTGCTGGCGATGCTGCACTCCCTGACGTTCACCGCGCCTGCCACCGCGACGTCACCGACGCGGTTCCCCCCGGTGGCCGTGGACGACCCGTGCCAGCCGCTGCGCAACGACCCGTATTTTCGCCAGCCCGTCGGGAGCGGAGCTCTCCCGTGGTCCTCCACCGTCACCGCCGCTCGTTGGTGCGAAGCGACCCCCGGTACGCGCGGCGAGCGGTTCACGCGGTACCAGTCCACCGGGGACGTCTCGGCGCTGACCCGGGCCCTGCACGCGCCGCTCACCGCGACCGATGCCACCCACGTCGCCTGCCCGGCCGGATCGGTCAGCTTCCCCGTGGCCGTCGAGGTCATCGACCAGCACGCCACCCTGTTCCGCCCGACGCTGCCCGTCGACTCGTGCGGCGCGATCAGCGGCACCCGCAACGCCCTCACCGCCACCGCGTTCACGCTGCTCGCGGTTGATTGAACCTCCGGCGCCGCACGTCAGCCCGCGCGGCCCCGCTGACCTGACTCCCCACGCCGAGCCCACCTCCACGAGTGGATGGGCCCCACAGGCTCGAGCAGGCGTTGTGGATCCGGTTGTGGCGTCGACCTGCTCGCGGTCCCGAGGTCTCAGCCACGCTCACGGCGAGCGCGGCTGTCGGTCAGCCGCCGGGTGTGGCCGCCGGGACGGACGGGTCGGTGACCCGGCCGAGGAAGAGCGGTGCTCCGGTCGGGACGTCGTGGATCACCCAGAGGAACGGCCGGTCGAAGTCGAGCACCACATGGGGACCGCCTCGCGCGGACGCGGCCTCCGCGACGATCGCCGTGGCGGCGGCCGCCTTCGTGCCCTGCTCGTCGACCTCGATCCACGCCTGGTGCACAACGGCTTTGAGATACAGCGAATCGTGCGTCGTCAGCCCCGTGAAGTCCGCCTGGTCGGTGAAGGCGGTCGCCATCCCGAGGGTGGACAGCGGCTGGACGAGGTCCGCCGACGTCCGCGAGGTCCACCGCGGCAGCGAGACCTGAACCCAGCGCGAGGTGAAACCCGACGTCATCGACTTCAGCCCCGGACCGGTCAGTGCCGCTTCGACCGCCGCGAGCGGGCCAGGATCGGGCAGGACGAGTGACATCGCCAGCTGCCGACCGGCGTAGGGCAGGTCGACCGCTTGCCAGCCGTCGCCGCGGGTGTAGAGCTGATCGGCCTGGCTGAAGTTGTGCATCATCGGTACCCGGACGCGCGAGCCGTCGGCGCGGGTGAAGGCCGCCGGCACCGTCGCCCCCACGTCGAACGGCAGCTCCCAGGGAGCGGTGAGAACGATCGCGTTCACCAGCACCAACCGGGTCAAATCGTCCAGGACGCGGCGCGGGATCAGCTGGGGGATCCGGCCGGCCGTGTGCGCTGATACCCAGTGGTCGATCGCGACGCGCGCAGCCTCGGCGGCGTTGCGATAGTCGACCGTTTGCAAGCCGGTGCCGAACCACCGGGAAAGGTCGTCGAGGAACGCCGGCTCCCAGCGCTCGCCGGACTGCCCCCACAGCGAGTTCGCGACGTGCAGCTCGATCCGCGCCGTCTTCAACATCGCGTTGCGGTGGGTGCCGGCGCGGCTGTCCATGGCCCGGGTCAGCGCGTCGAACGCGGCGCCGAGCCTGGTGATCGCATTCGCGCCCGGGTGCAGGCTGTCGACGTGCAGGACGGCGTCCATCTCGGTCGCCGTCCGCCCGCGGGCTCCGGCGCGCGCCATCGCGAGCGCGACAGCAACCGAGTAGGGCGAGCAGACGAGGTTGCCGGGTCTCGCCGCGAGCTGGCGGTAGAGATCAGCGGAGAAGGCCCGCACGAGGGTCGACGCTCCCGGGACGGCCGCGGCGGCCGGTGCAGCGCGGGGAGCGGTCCCGGAGACCGTGCGGACCGCGGCCGCAGCCGGGGTCGTCGTACACCCGTCGAGAGCGGGCACCACAGCGAGCGCGGCGAGCAACCCTCCGAGCTGCAGGGCATGGCGGCGGTCGGGCATGCCCCATGAGACGTCACCGGATCGCGACCGGTTCCCGCGCCGGACCATGACCGAGCTCGTCTTCGGGACGCAGCACACCGCCCTCGCGATCCAGCTCGACGACGACCCCAGCAACACACCCCCGATGGCAGCCTTCGACAACGGCGTCTTGGCACCGAGCCCCACTCGCGCCGGGACCGACCTGGGCCACCGGGTCATCCGCGACCTCCTCGACGCCCGCACGACCGCCCGGGACTGAATGCCACTGGCCAGACTGGCCGAGCCAGAAACCATCGCCCAGGCGAGACTGGCAGTACACGATGGCACTGCACGGTGGCACTGGCAGGGTGGACGGGTGATCAGCGAGTAACAGCTGGACGAGCTCGCGGTCCAGCTGAGCCGCGTCGACGGGGTGGTCGGCGTCATGCTCGGCGGGAGTCGCGGCCGCGGTGAGCACTCGGCCGGCTCCGACGTCGACATCGGCGTCTACTACCGGCCGCCCCTGGACACCGCTGCACTGGCTGACCTCGCCCGGCGGCTTGCGGGGCCCGATGCCGAGGTCACCGAACCCGGCCAGTGGGGGCCGTGGGTCGACGGTGGTGCGTGGCTGAGCATCGACGGCGTCCCCGTCGACTGGATCTACCGTCGCGTCGACAGGGTCCAGACGGCGTGGGACGACGCCCAGGCGGGCCGGTTCGACTTACACGCCCAGACCGGGCACCCGCTGGGCGTGCCGGACTTCGCCTACGTGGGCGAGGTCGCACTCGGGGTCGTGCTGCACGATCCGTCCGGACAGCTCCGGGTGCTCCAGGACCACGCCGCCACCTACCCGACAGCACTCGCCGACGCGCTCGTGCAACGGTTGGACGAGGTCGACTTCCTGCTCGGGGGCCTTCGGAAAGCAGGGCAGCGTGCGGACTCCGTGTGGGTCGCCGGGTGCCTGTTCCGGGTGGTCATGCTGTGCGTCCATGCCCTGCACGGACGTGCCGGTCGGTGGCTGATCAACGAGAAGGGCGCGGTGGCTTCCGCCGGACAGCTGGCGATCACCCCACCCGGCTTCGTGCAGCGCGCTGTACGTGTCCTGGGACGAGTCGGGACAACGCCGCCCGAGCTCGCGGCCACCATCGCCGCCGCCGCCGACCTGGTCACCGACACCCGGACCGCAGCCCGGTGATCAACGGCTCATCGGGCTCCGCAGTGATGCCGGATGGTCCTGACGATCGGCTGTCCCCCAGTGGTGGCGGGTACTCGCTCGCCGGGTCGGCTCGCGAGAGGGCACGGGTGAACCGCCCGAGGTCCCGCGGCGGCGGCTGAGCGGTCCACCAACCGAACTCGGCGCCGGGCCCATCTGTTCGGAGGCTCAGCGCTGGAGGGTGAACAGCCGCTGGCCAGGTGGCAGGGGGGTGGGTGGTCCGTCGTAGCGCATCGCCCCCACCGCGGGCAGGCTCCCTCGGTCGAGGGTGGCATAGTCCAGCTCACCGAAACCTGCTCGGACGAACCGAGCGCGCACCGCGTCGTTGCGGTCCCCACCGATCCCGGCGTCGCGTCCCCGCGACCAGACCAGGGTGGCCGAAGGCGCGCACAGCGCCGGGCAGGCGTCGATCGTGGTGTCCAGGTCGCTGTCGCTGATGTTGCCGAAGATCCCGACCAGCAGCACCAGGTCTGCGGGCAACAGGTCCCTGTACCCGTCGGTGCTGCCGGCGTCGACGGTGCGGACCTGCACCTGCTCGCTCAAGCCGACTGCCGCCGCGGACCTGCGGGCCTGCTCGGCGATCCGGGGATGGACCTCCAGCAGCGTCGCCTGCACCCGATCGGCGTCAGCGCGGCCGGCGAGGGCGCCGACCAGATCCCGCCCGTCCCCGGCGCAGGCGCTGACCACCCTGACCGAGCCCTGGCGCCGGTCGAAGAACTCGGCGAGGTAGCGCCGCACGGTCCGCAGCCGCCACGAGAGGCCGGAGTCCGGGTCGTCGTAGGCGGTGTGCCAGGACTCGTAGTCGCGGGTCTGTGATGCCACGCTGGAGACGCTACCGGCGCTGTGCCGCGCTCGATCAGCGCTCGACGGCAGCTGGCGCTGGCGGACGCCGTGACGGTCCCTGGGCTCGGGGCGTGGTGTGAGCTGGTGGTCGACGCCACCGCCGGTCCAGCGCCGGAGCGACGGGAGCGACGGGAGCGGCGGGATCGAGCGGACACCGGACGGCCCGGCTCGAACGAGGACGACCGGTCAGGGGGAGGCGAGCCGCGCGGTGGCTGACGAGCCCGGCGTCATCCCCGACGTCACCGTCCTGGCCGGGGTCGCGGAGTCCGGCCTGCACCCGGCGGTGCGTCGGTGGCGTCGCGACCGCGACCGCATCGGCGCGCTCGTGGAGGAGTTGCGGTGGTCGGTCGAGGTCGCCGCGCGGGACCTGGACTGGGCTCGTGACTACCAGGCGGCTGCTCCGCAGAGCGGTGCTCTCCCGGAGCGCTACCTCGACCGCTGGACGGAGATCAGCCCGGAACTCGGGGTGCTGTGGGGGCCGCGGTACCGCGCCCGCGACCCTGACACCCCGTTCGTCGGGCTGACCGCGAGCAGCCGGCCGATCAGCCCGGCCGACCTGCCTGCGCTGGTGAGTGCCGCCCGCGAGGAGTTCGCCGAGTTCGCACCCGGCTATGTGAACGTCTGGAACGCCGACCCGGTCGGGACGTGGCCGGACACCCGCGGGGACAGCCGCCTGCTCGCGGCGCCGCTGGGAGAGCTGCGCTCTCGGCCGGTGCCCCGGTCCCTCACCGTCCACCCGGCCGCGGACCTGAGCTTCTACGGCCGGTACGTCGACATCTTCGACGACCAGGTGCGGACCGACCCGGCGCACCGCCAGCACACCCGGGTCGAGACCGAGCAGACCCTCGACTCGCTGCGCGCCGCGGGCACCCTGTTCGAGGTGCACCTGGACGGCCGCTGGGCGGGTGTCCTCGCCGGGGAAGCAGCGGTCAGCCACGGGCTGCGCGGAGCCACGATCATCGAGCTGCTGCTGGACCCCGCCGCCCGGGGACGCGGCCACGGCGCCCACCTCAGCGTCCTGCTCGCACGCAACCTGCCCCTGCCCCTGCCCGACGACCAGATCCTGTTCGGCACCATCCATGTCGACAACCTGCCCGCCTACCGCGCCGCCATCCGCGCCGGCCGCGTCGACGTCGGCGGCGAGGTCCTCGTCCCGATCCACCGGACGGCCGCCTGATGCGAGGAGGTCACTGCCCGCCGCGGTCGGGACTCGACAGCGATGCCAGCTGGTCGCGGCGGCGTGTGAGGTAGGCGGTCTCGGCGGTGTTGCCCGCCAGGTCGATGGCCCGGTCGTACGCCGCGCGCGACTCCCGGACGGAACCGAGCCGACGCAGGAGATCCGCGCGGGTCGCGTGGTAGGCGTGATACCCGGACAGCCGGTCCCCGAGTCGGTCGACGGCCGCGAGGGCCACTTCGGGGCCGTCGAGCTCCGCGACCGCGATGGCCCGGTTGAGAGCGACGACCGGCGACGGGTCGAGGCGGACGAGGTGGTCGTACAGGGCGAGGACCTGCGGCCAGTCGGTGTCGCGGGCGTCGAGGGCGGAGGTGTGGACGGCGTTGATCGCGGCGAGGACCTGGTAGCGACCCGGCGCCGTCCCGGTGGCCAGGCGCTCGCGGACCAGGCGATGGCCCTCCGCGATCGCCACCGGGTCCCAGGCTCCACGGTCCTGCTCGTCGAGGGTGACCAGCTCACCGCTCGCCGACACCCGGGCCGGGCGGCGAGCCTCGGTGAGCAGCATCAGCGCCAGCAGCCCCGCCACCTCACCATCCGCCGGCAGGAGCGCCCGGACCAGGCGGGTGAGGCGGATCGCCTCAGCGGTCAGGTCGGGACGGACAGGATCGGTGTCGGGGCCGGTGGCCAGGTAGCCCTCGTTGAAGACGAGGAACAGGACGGCGAGCACGCTGGCGACGCGGGCCGGCAGATCTGCCGTCGCCGGCACCCGCCAGGGAACTCCAGCCGCCTTGATCTTGGTCTTCGCGCGGGTGATCCGCTGTTCTATCGTCGACGGCTGCACCAGGAAGGCACGGGCGATCTCGGGAACGGTCAGACCGCCGACGATGCGCAGGGTCAGCGCCACCCGGCTCTCCAGCGCCAGTGCCGGGTGAGTGCAGGTGAAGACCAGCCGGAGCCGGTCGTCGTCGACGGCGCCGAGGGACTCCGACGGGTCGTCGTCGGCGATCATCCGAGCCTCCCGGTGCTTGTCGGCGCGCTTGTCCTCGCGTCGCATCCGGTCGATGGCCTTGCGGGTGGCGGTGGTGGTCAGCCAGGCGCCGGGGTTGGGAGGCACCCCGTCGGCGGGCCACCGGGCGACGGCAGTCGCGAACGCCTCGGCCGCCGCCTCCTCGGCGATGTCGAGGTCACCGAAACGCCGGGTCAGGGCGGCGACCACCCGGGCCCACTCCTCGCGGTGGACCCGGGTGAGCGCCTCCCCGGCGTCGATCAGGCCGGCTCACTGAGGAACGGCCGCACCTCGACCCTCCGGTTGCAGGCCTTCGACCCCTCGGCTGCCAGGGCGAGCGCCACGTCGAGGTCGGCCGCCTCCAGAACCCAGAAACCCCCGAGGTACTCCTTCGTCTCCACGAAGGGCCCGTCACTCAGCATCGGCTCGGCGCCCCGGTTGTCGACGACGGTGGCCGTGTCGGGCGCGCCGAGGCCGCCGGCGAACACCCAGTGACCCGCGGCCTGCAGTCGCTCGTTGAACGTGTCGACGGCGACCATCTCCTCCCGTGTGGCGGAGAACGTCTGGTGGGCCGCCTTCGCCTGCCCGTCGTCGATCACGGAAACCAGGTACTGCATCTCGACCGCCTCCTGTGGTCCCGGGCGCCCCTCGTGGACGGCCGCTCACCCCTGCGACGAACAGCTCGACCCCGATCCGACACCTCGGGCGATCGTGCGCTCGGCACGGCTGATCCGCTGGGCCATCGTCGCTTCGGGCAATCCGAACGCCCGGGCGATCTCGGCGGTGCTCACGGCCCGCCGCCGGCGCTGCGGCTACGCCTCGGGCTCGACGACCCGGTCACGACGCGGGAAGGGCCGCACCTCCTGTGGCCAGCCGCACGCGACCGCGACCCTGCCCGCCCAGTGTCGGGCGGCTGCGTCGTCAGGCACGTCGACGACGAGGAAACCGCCGAGGTGCTGCGTTGTCTGGACGTACGGGCCGTCGGTGAACACCGGCGCACCGCTCGCGGCGTCCACGCTGAACACCGGTGTCTGCGCGACCAGGCCGCCGTTGCTGTAGACGAAGACCCCGGCGACCTTCATCTCCGCGATGAGCGCGCGGGTGGTCGCGGCCGTCTCCTGCAGTTCTTCGACCGTGAGGTCGGGGACCCACTCGTCGTTGAAGGCGATGAGGTACTCGGCCATGGCTCATCCTCCGGGGTCGGGCGGCTGCTGGAGTGACCCTGCACCACGGCGGAGGCCAGCCTGCTCCCCCGCGGCCGGGTGGGCGCACCACGGGGATCAGCACCTGCGCCACTCGGGACGGCAGGAGCGACAGGAGAGGACATCGACGAACGCCGCGGGACGGCGCTGCCCGGACGAGCGAGGCCACGCGAGGTCGATGATCGGGGACAGCGCGGCGTCGATGTCGGCTGGCACGGCCGACACCGCTTCACCGCACCGCCGACGCCCCAACGGCCAAGGCGCCGGTCAGTCGGGTCCGCCGACTGTGCGGTGTTCGTCCGCGACTCCGCTGCTGCGCCACGCGGCGCGGGGCTGGCGTCGACCGCAGCGGCGGCGAGTGCTCGCGGCTACCTGGTGAAGCGGAGAGGCTGGACTGCGTGGGACAGGAGGAGGCCGCCGGCGCGCCGGCGCCGCGGGCGGAGCCAGTGGGTCTCCGGCGACCGTTGGACGTCGGCCCACCCGCGTCCAGGTCGGGTCGCAGGCCGCGCGGGCCGCGCCGGCTGCCACGGGCGGCACCCAGCGGGGACCGCCGGGGTCTGTGGTGGTCGGTGGTGGTGGTGAGTGCGGTGTACCTCGCGCTGGCCGCGGCGTTCACCGTCCGGACCCCGGCCTGGGAGAACGACGACGAACTCGGACACACCCTGTACACCGAGTACCTCGTCGCGCACCACACCCTGCCCCCGATCGCGGTCGCGTCCGGGGACGAGTCCCACCAGGCCCCGCTGTACTACGTCCTGCTCGCCGGCTACCAGACCGCTCTGGGGATCTCCGCGTTTCCCGCGCAGCTCCCGCCGCCGGCGTCCGCGCCGGCCGCGGGAGTGGTCAAACAGTTCGAGGTCCACCACGACTACACCCCAGCCCAGCGCCAGCAGGCGGTGTGGGTGCATGCGCTGCGGTGGTGGTCGGTCGGCTGTGGACTGCTCACCGTCCTCGCCGCGTACGCGACCGGATGGCTGCTCAGCGGTCGGACCTCGGTGGCTGCTGCGACCGCGATGACGGTCGCGGCGTGGCCGAAGTTCCTCGTGGTCTCCGCGGCGGTCACCAACAGCGCCCTGGTCGACGCGTTGTGCGCCTGCGCGCTGCCCTGCTGGGTGCGGTGGCAGCAGACCCGGTCCACCGGGTGGGCCGCGGTCACCGGCACCGTCCTCGGGGCCGCGGTCCTCACCCAGGTGACCGCGCTCCCGTTGACGGTGCTGCTGCTGGGAGCGATGGCCGCCACCGCCCTACGGCGCCGGGACTGGCGGGCGCCGCTGCTGGCGGGCGGCTGCGCCGTGGCGGTCTGCGGGTGGTGGTTCATCCGCAACACCGTCCGCTACGGCGACCCCCTCGCCACCGCCGCGACCAGCCGCTACCTCCACCAGATGTTCCGGCTGGCCCTGATCCGCCCGCACCCCACGCTGTCGGTGACCATCCTCCGGCAGACTCTCCCGATCCTCGCCCACAGCACCTGGTACTCCGCCGGCTGGGATCAGCTGCTGCTGCCCCGCCCGGTCGACGACATCGTGTGGGTCCTCGCCGGCGTGACCGTCCTCGCTGCTGTCCGGAGCCCGGTCGCGTCCCACGTGACGGTCCTCGCCGGGGCCGCGGCCAGCGTCGCGGCGTGGCTGCTGATCGTGCGGAGCACCACCCACCCGCAGGGCCGCTACCTGCTCACCGGGGTGTCGGCGTGGGCTGCGCTGCTGGTCGCCGGCTCCGCCCGCTTCACCCGACGCCGGCAGTGGCCCCTGTGGATCTGGCCCACCCTCTTCCTCGGCCTCGACGGCTATCTCATCGCGACCACCCTCATCCCCCACGGCAGGCTCTGACAGCGACCAGCTACGCAGTCCCAGGCACCCCTGCGCGGACCAGGACACCCCCTCACGAGCTGCCCGTCGCAGAGCCAGCTCGGGTCCTGGTGTCACGTTCCCGGTGAGTCAACGGGGGTGCGCTGTCGCCCCTGTCACCGGTGCGGTTCGGGATGCGGCGACGGTCCGGCGAGTGTCGCCCCAGGCGATCAGCGCGGTCCGCAGCCGGGGCGACGTGACGTGCTCGCCGCGGCGGCGGGCCCGCAGCTGGTCGACGAGCCAGCCGGGGGCGGCGGCCTCCTCCACCGCCCGGGTCTTGGTGAGCAGGCCCCCGGTGGCGAGGTGTGCCGGGCCCTGGCCATCGACGTGAGCGAGAGGTCGGGCAGCCACCGGTCCAGCCACAGCCACGGCCGGCGCGCGGCCCACGTCCAGTACCCCGACAGCTCCGCGCGCGCCGCGTCCCGCAGGTCGTCGGCGCTCATCGCGGGGAACAGCTCCAGCGGCGCCCGCCCGGTGACCGCGAAGCCGTGGCGGACGAGCTCGGCACGGGTGATCCCGGACAGCAGCCGCCGGGTCATCGCGCCGTGCGTCCAGGTCGGGTGCCGGGCCGACGGGTCCAGCCGCCGGGCGCTGGCGACGTAGACGCACCCGAGGTGGGCACCGGCCCCGGCGCCGGTGTCGAGTCTGCGGTGGACCGCGGTCAGCGCGGTGACCCGGCCGGCATCGACCGGCCCGTCGACGACGGCGACCAGATCGATGTCGCTCACCCCGGCGACGTGGTCACCGGTCGCCAGCGATCCCGCGACCAGCAGGTCACGCACCCAGCCGAGCGCCTGCAGCCGCTCCGCCAGCTCCACGACCGCCGGCGGGAGGTCACTCACCGCCGAACGGCCGTGGGTGCTGCGGCCGCGGGTGCTACGGCCGCGGGAGCGGGGACCGCAGCATCGTGCACGCCACCGTGCTCACCACCTTCGCCGCTCACCGCGCGGCGCCGACGGCGCTGACCCCGGGACGTCCGGGGTGTCGCGTCGCCGGCGTGGCTGTCGGTGTCACGGGGTGCGGCTGATGACGGTGACGGTGTCGTCGTCGAGGTTGGCGACGTAGGCGGTGTGAGTGGTCGGGTCGACGGCCACCGCCGCGGGTAGCTGGCCGACGGGGAGGGTCGCGGTGACCCTGCGGGTGCGGCCGTTGATGACCGACACGGTGTTGCTGCCGCTGTTCGCGGCGTACACCACGCCCGTGCCCGGGTCGACGGCGACGTCGTCGATGTAGACGGTGTCGGTGGCGGGGTCCACGGCGACCCCGTCGGGGCCTCGCCCGACGGTGATCCGCCCGGTGACGGTGGCGGTGTGCCCGTCGATCACGACGACTTCGTTGCCGCGGAAGTGGCTGCTGTAGGCGGTGACGTACACGGTGTGGGTTCTCGGGTCGACCGCGAGGGCGATCGGGGTGGTGTCCACGGGGACCGTCGCGGTCACCTTCCCGATGCTCTCCTGGATCACCGACACGGTGTTCGCGGTCCGGTTCGCGACGTACACGGTGTGGCTGGTCGGGTCGACGGCGACCGCCGCCGGCACCGTCCCGACCCGCACGGTGGCGGTGACCGTCCGGGTGGTCTCGTCGAGCACCGACACGGTGTCGTTGCCGGGGTTGGCGATGTAGGCGGTGTGGGTGGTCGGGTCGACGGCCACCGCGCCCGGGTGCGCGCCGGCGGGCAGCCGCACCGTGCCGGTGACCTTCGCGGCCGTCAGGGAGAGCAGGGACAGCCGGTCGGCTTCGTCGGTCACGACCGCGGTGTGGCGGGTCGGGTCGACGGCCACCCCGTCCGGGAGGGAACCCACGGCGATCGTGGCGCTCACCCGGTACCCCGGTGTCCCGACAGCCGCGGCCGCCGCCGACGGGGTTGAGGCCAGCACCGCCGGGGCAGCGGCTCCGACCGCCACCGCGACCGCGATCCGCCCGCGGCGGGTACCCACCGGCCGCGCCCGGCGGCTACCCACCGGGCCGGCTGGGTTCTCCTGCAGATTCATGATCATTCCTCCCACTGTCTCGACCTGTCACGCGGGTCCTGGCGCCGCCGAACTCGCCGCCCGGGCAGCTTTCACCCGCCACCTCTGGAATTCCTCAGCGTTCCCTCCCCGACGCGACGAGGCGGCCGTGCCGCAGCCGGTGCGCAGGTCGACGTCCACCACGCCCCACCACTCCTCCGCCGTGGACTGGACCCTCCCGACCAGCTGACCCGGTCAGGGGTACGCGGGTGGTCAGGGGCATCAGCGGACACTTCGGCGACGACGTGGGACCAGAGGGGCGCACGGGACGCTCCTGTCACCTCACCGGCACCAACTCGTCGTCGACGTGTCCGGCCACGACCCGGGCTCGGTGAGCAGCCCACCCGGACCGACGACGACCGTGGCGACCAGCTCGCTCCGGCCGTGGTCCGGGAGGAGGCTCGGAGCGCTTGCGAGGTGGCTCCCGCACCGATAGCCTTTACGCAGATCATCTGCGGGAGGAGCACCTGTGTGGCAGACCGAGCACACCATCACGACCGGCGCGTCACGAGCAGCGCTGTGGGAGCTGCTCAGCGACGTGGACGGCTGGGGGAGCTGGAACGACGGCATCGAGACCATTGCTCTCGACGGTCCGCTCGCCGTGGGCAGCACCTTCCGGATGAAGCCGCCCGGCCAGGACGAGCTGACGAGCACCATCGCCGAGCTGGACCCGCCCGGGCGTCTGACCGACGTGACCGACCTGGGGGACCTGGTGGTCCGGGTGGCGCACGTGCTGGTCCCGCTGAGTGGCGGCGGCACGTCGATCACGTACACCCTCGAGGTCACCGGGACCGCGTCGGACGCCACAAGCGCGGAGGTCGGCGAAGCGATCTCGGCCGACTTCCCCACGGTGCTGGCCGCCCTCGCCGCCGCCGCCACCCGTACGGACCGCCGATCGAGTTTCGGGGTGGAGCCCGCGGGCGGAGCCGCGGCCGAAACCGGGGCGGACTCCGAGACAGGGGCAGGCTCCGGGGCAGGCGCCGGGAGGGCCGCGCGATGACCAGGTGATCGCCCAGCCCGATGACAGTCCCGGGTTCCTGCTGTGGCAGGTGACCCTGCGGTGGCAGCGCGACATCACCGCAGCGCTGGTCCCGTTCGGGCTCACCCACGTGCAGTTCGTGCTGCTGGCCAGCACCTGGTGGTTCAACACCCGGGGCGAGCAGCCGACCCAGGTCGCCCTGGCCGCGCACGCCGGCGCGGACGTCAAGATGGCGTCCCAGGTGGTCAGGACCCTGGAACGCAAGGGCCTGCTCACCCGCGCGGTCGATCCCGTCGACACCCGCGCCCGTCGACTCCTGGCCACCGAGGCCGGGAGGCAGCTCGCGCCGAGGGCCGTGGAAGCCGTCGAGGCGGTGGACGCAGCGCTGGTGGCTCGCCTGTCCACTCCCGACGCCGCCAGGTTCACGGCCGTCCTGCGCCGGCTGCGCGGCTGAGCGGCGGGGCCGGCTGTGGTCAGCCGCGCCGCACAGGCAGCCAGGGGGGCGTCAGCCAGGACCCGGCCTGATGCCCGGCGTGCTGGCCGGCTGCCTCAGCGAGCGGCGGGGTGCGGCGTCCGGTGCCACCGGGTGAGGGCGATGACCCGGCGGCCCCGTCGTGATGACGACCCGGGCCGTCTGGCGGTGCCGGACTCGGACGTGAGCGCTCGCCGCTCGGCGCGCTGACGGGCCGCCTCGTTGACCGATGCGAACTCACGCTGGAACTGCGCCCGCCGATACGCCGACTCAGCGTCGTAGAACACGGGTGAACCTCCGCGACTGATCACGAGCTCGGCCGTGACCCGACGCCGACAGACGCGCGCGCCCGCTGCCACATTCGGACCCGGGTTGTGATCAGTGGTCGACCCATGTCGTCTCCTCGACCCGATGACGGGACAGCCCGCCGCTGGGATGATCGTGGGCCGACGTCGACCGTCTGGCTCTACGTCCTTGCGCGTAGACGCGGGCAGCCAATCCCAGCTCGCAGGGCAGCGGGTCGCACGGACGTCAGCGACCCGACGGACCGACCGGCTGGCGCAGGACGGTCCGGAGCCGGGCGGGCTCGGTCCGGCGGGCGTCGGACAGGTAGATCTCGTGGTGGCGGCCGGTCGGCACGAGTCCGTGTGCGGGCAGGAACTGCTCGTGCAGGCGTCGCAGGGTGGGCGCTTCGTCGTCGTAGGACCCGATGTGGAGTGTCTGGACACTCCGGCCCTCGCTGTGGCACGCGAAGCGCACCCGGTCGAGCGCGGGCAGCGGCTTCCGCTGCGCAGCGGCCCGGGCTTCCCCGACGAGGTCCGCGGTGACCCAGTCCGGTTGCGCGATCATCAACGTCCACTGCCAGGCGTCCTTGTCGCGCGTCCGGAAGACGTCCAGGTCGACTGCCGACCACAGACCCTCCAGGGGGGGGCGACCGTGTGCACCCGTCCCAGCCGGGACCTGGTCACGGCGCGGACTGCATAGGAGAGTGTGTAGAGCCCCGTGACGGCCTCGCGGTAGGCGGCCGAGGTGTTCGGGTCACCGCGGCCGTCGACCATCAGGAACCACATGGGCGGCACCTCGACAATCGTGAAGTCACCCGACCCGGGCGCGTACAGGTCCCGGCGCTCCCGCTTGACGTCGTACGTCTGCACTGTGCTGTCCACACCTCACCACCCGACGATCGCGGACCGTTGTCCGTTGACGTTGACCGTTGACCGTTGACGTTGACGTCGATCGTTGACCGTTGACCGTTGACCGTTGACCGTTGACCGTGCAACTGCTTGACCGGAAGAAGCTTCCTCGGACCGCGGGTTAGAGTGCCGCATGGCACCCGACCAGCTGACCGACGACGAGGTGGTCACCGTCTGGGGGCTGGTGGTCGAGGGTTTCACGGCGGTGTCGTCCCGGCTGCGCGGTGATCTCGATGCGGAGCTGGGGATCCCGCTGGGCTGGCTCGAGGTGCTGCTGCGCCTGCTCCGCAGCCCCGGGCACCGCCTCGGCATGGGCACCCTCGCCCAGCACAGCGCGATCACCTCCGGCGGCTTCACCCGGATGGCCGATCGGATGACCGCCGCGGGCCTCGTCGAGCGCCAGCCGTGCGGCAGTGACCGCCGGGTCGTCTGGGTCGCGCTCACCCCCCGCGGTGTGGAGCTGGCCGAGCGCGCGCGGACCGCACACGCCGCCCACCTGCGGGCGCGGGTGCTCGACGTCGTCGGCGTCGCTGCGGCCGAGGAGCTGGCAGCGGGCATGCGGGTCCTGCGCGACGACCGGTCGGGCCAGCCATCGGGGCCGCCGCTCGAGGCCAGGGTCGACGACCTCGCTGACGGACCCGACGGGGCCGACACGAGCTACGGCGCGGACGCGAGCGGGTGCGGCGTCGTCGCGGGCGGGTGCGGCGTGGCCGACGAGGACCGGGCCGCCGCCGTGGTGGGCGTCGTGGCCGCGGGCGGCTGATCCGGCGTCAGAGCGCGAACGTCGTCTCCCGCAGCGCCTGGACCTTCTCGGGCGGGCCGCTCAGCTCGACCTGCGCCACCCCGGTGCGCCCGGTGAGGAAGAGCGCCAGCTCGAGGGGGGCGCCGGTCACCACCACCGGGTCCGCCCCCGGGCGGATCGTGCGGGTCCGGCCCTCGTGGTCGGCGAGGACCGTCGGCATCCGCAGCGCCCGGCCGCCGAGGCGGGACAGCACCGCCAGCCCACGCCAGAGCCCGGCCGTCAGATCGCCCGCCAGCACCCGCGGCACCCAGCCGGCCACCGCGCGGCGCACGTCCTCGTGGTGGACGGCGAACTCGGCGGTGTTCATCGCGTCGTCGATCGCAGTGATCCGGGCAGGGGAGATCGCCGGGCCGCGCTGCACGCGGTCGACGAGGCGCGGGTAGGCGGTCCCGGCGGCGAGGGCGTCCAGTGCCTGGGGCAGCCGGCCCCCGCCTCGGCGGACGAGGGTCTCCAGCTGAAGGTCGGGACGGGTGTCGCGGAGCACCAGGTGCGCGGCCAGGTGGGCGGTGTCCCAGTCCCCGCAGAGGGTGCCCTGGCGCGGACCGGCCGCCCGCAGGCTCTCGGCCAGCGCCAGGCGCTCCCGGTGCGCGATGCCGTTCCCCATGTCAGCGTCCCCTCGTCGAGCGGGTCGATCGGTACCCGTGATGGCGCCTCGACCCCACCCGGCTCGGTCGAGTGCGCCCGCCGAGTCTCCCCCGCGCCGCCCGCCGGCGGCGAGGCCGGTCGCGGCAGCGGGGGTCAGGTAGGGGTCAGGCGCGGGTCGGGAGCGCACAGGTCGGACCGGTGACGCTGCTGGAGCGGCGGCCGACACCGGCAGCCGACGGTCGGCACCTGGAAGCCGGACCGCACCTCGAGCACCGACCCCCACGGTCGCGCTCCCCGGACGGGAGAGGACGGACGTGACACCAGCGACGGACGACGGCCAGCGCCCGGACCGGGCGACGAGCACCGCGGGACCCGCCCTCCTGGCCGTGCGTTCGTGCCGGGTCTGCCACACCCTCTTCGCAGCGACGGCGTCTGCGCCGGCCCTGGAGCGGGCGAGGGCAGTCCCCGGATCGACCCCGCCACCGCGGGACCGCTGCTGCTCGAACGCCTGCCGCCGCAGCGGACTCCGCGCTGCCGGACGCGCCCGCACCGCGGGTCGCTGAGACCGGTCGGCCGGTCAGTCGCCGACGGCAGCGCCGAACCCAGTCGTCGACGGCAGCGCCGAGCTCAGTCGTTGTCGGCGGCGCCGCGGGTGAGGAACACCAGGGTGACGAAGGTGCGGAAGAGGCCGAGGGGGTCGGTGTCGGCGATCCGCAGCGACCGTGGTCCGGTCCGCTCCACGCCGCGGATCCAGGTCGCCATCTCGGCGACGTCAGTGGTCCGGACCGCCAGGTCGAGCACCGGGCGCGCTCCGGGGTCGGGCGGCGCGATGCTCGCCGCGTCGCGGACGGCCTGCTCGGCAGCTGCCGCGATCAGCTCCCGCGCCCGCTCCGGGTGCAGGCTCAGCCCGGCGTTGCGGCTCACCGCCTCCTTGACGACGGCGCGGTGGACCCCGGGGAGCGCCTCGGCCGCCTCGTCGCAGGCCACCCGGTCCCCCGTCACCAGCACGACCGGCACCCCGTGGGCGGCGGCGACGAGGCTGTTGATCCCGGCCTCGCCCGTCACCGCACCGTTGAGGCGGATCTCGGAGAAGGCCCGCGGGTTGTAGGTGTGCGACAGGTTCGCCGCCGCGCCGACCGAGCAGTGGTAGCTGACATAGAAGACGGCGTCGAAGGTCTCGTCGAGGCCCTGCATCATGTACAGCGGCTTGAACGCACCCGACAGGTAGGACGCCCGGCCGGCGAGGGCGGCGGCCGGCAGGTTGCGCATCGTGGAGTGCGAGTCGTTGACGACGACCTCGGTCGCCCCCCCGGCCACCGCGCCGTTGATCGCGGCGTTCACCTCCCCGAGCAGCAGTGCGCGCCCGGCCTCGGCCTCCCGGCCGTCCCCGACGCACTGCGCCCAGTCGACGATGCCGGCGGTGCCCTCCATGTCACTGGAGACGAAGACCTTCACCGTGTCCTGCCCGCGCTCTGCATCGACCCGATACTGCCTCCCGCGCCGACGGACGTGAAGCGCCGGAGTCGATCGGTCGACCGCCCGGCGGACCGCGAGCCGACCGGCTGGCTCGCCACCCGGCGCGGTAGTGCTCTTGACAATCATCCGCAACAAGGATCCACTCGGTCGCGACCCGCCCTCGAGCGGATCGGTTGGCTGGCGGCAACGACGAGCGGCGGAGTGCGACTGTGCGAAGGACCCGCGGTGGCGTCCTCGCGCCGGCACTCGCGGTGCTGGTCGCGTCCGGGCTCGCCGGCTGTGTCCCCGCGGCGTCGACCGTCGGTCGCGGTCCGGGCCGTCCCACCGCCGACGGCTCCGGGAAGATCCGGGTGGTCGCGTCGATCGACACCTGGGGCAGCCTGCTGGCCCAGCTCGGGGGTGACCGGGTCGCCGCGACGTCGGTGATCTCCAGCCCCGGTGTCGACCCACACTCCTACGAGCCGACGCCGGCCGACGCGATCGCGATCGCCGAGGCCCGGGTGCTCGTCGTGGACGGCATCGGCTACGACGGCTGGGCGAGCGCCGCGGCGGCCGCGAACCCCTCGCCGACCCGGCGCCGGCTCGACGTGGGGACCCTCGTCGGCATCCGGCCCGGCGGGAACCCGCACCAGTGGTACTCCCGGGCCGTGGTGCACCGGGTGGTCGACGCCCTCACCGCCGACCTGCAGGCCGTGGACCCGGCCGGTCGGGCCTACTACGCCCAGCGGCGCCGCGAGCTGCTGACGGTCGGGCTGCGCCGCTACGACGCGCTGGAGGCGGAGACCCGGGCGGCCCACCGCGGGACCCCGGTCGGTGGCAGCGAGTCCGTCGTGACCCCGCTCGCGGACACCCTCGGGCTGCGGGTCCTGACGCCGCCGGCGCTGCTCCGAGCGGTCAGCGAGGGCACCGACCCGGCGCCGGGCGACGTGGCCACGGTCCGCCACCAGCTGACCGGCCACCTGGTGCGGGTGTACCTCGACAACGTCCAGAACTCGACGCCCGACGTCGAGGCGCAGGTCGCGGCGGCGCGGGCGGCGGGGATCCCGGTGGTCACCGTCACCGAGACCCTGACGCCGCGGGGCGCGACCTTCCAGGACTGGCAGGTGGCCCAGCTCGAGGCGCTGAGCCGGGCACTCGCGGCCGGTCCGCCGTGAGCCCCGACCACCAGGTGCGCCGGGCGCAGCGCGCGGTGGCCCCCGCGCACCCGGCGTTCCTCGACCGGCCGGTGGTGCTGCGGACCACCGACGCCGGCGCGGTCCGCGGCGGGCACGCGGTGTGGGAGCATGTCGACCTCGTCCTGCACCGCGGGGAGTTCTGCGCCGTCCTCGGGCCCAACGGTGTCGGGAAGTCGACGCTGCTGCAGGCCGTGCTCGGCCTGGTGCCGCTGTCAGCCGGGTCGATCGACGTGCTCGGGGTGCCGGCCGGCCGGCGGCACCCGGACGTCGGCTACCTCCCCCAGCGCCGGGCGTTCGACGCCGGGACGCGCCTGCGCGGCGTCGACGTGGTGGGTCTCGGCCTGGACGGCGACCGGTGGGGGATGGGTCTCGCGCTGCCCGGCTGCCGGCGGGCGCGAGACCGCCGGCGGCGCCTGGCGGACGTCCTGGCGGTGGTGGGCGCGACCTCCTACGCCGAGCGACCGATCGGCGAGTGCTCGGGCGGGGAGCAGCAGCGGCTGCTGATCGCGCAGGCCCTCGTCTCCGAACCGCGCCTGCTGCTGCTCGACGAGCCGCTGGACTCCCTGGACGTGACCCACCAGGCGTCGATCTCGGCGCTGATCCGGACGGTCTGCCGGGAGCGCGACGTCGCGGTGCTGATGGTCGCCCACGACGTCAACCCGATCCTGTCCCACCTGGACTCCGTGGTGTACCTCGCCCACGGCGGCGCCGTCCTCGGCCGGCCGACCGAGGTGATCACGTCCGACATCCTGACGATGCTCTACGGCACGCCCGTCGAGGTCCTCCACGACAGCGCGGGCAACCTGGTCGTCGTCGGTCAGCCCGACACCGCCGGCGCCCACGGCGGGCCCGGGTACCCGCACGGCGCGCATGCGTCCGGTCGCCGCGGCCGGTGACCCCGAGCTGGGACCTGTCCCGGGACGTGGCCGGGCTGTTCGCCTACCCGTTCATGGTCCAGGCGCTGCGCGCCGGCACCGTGGTCGCCGTGCTCGGCGGGGTCGTCGGCTGGTTCATGGTGCTCCGGCGGGAGAGCTTCGCCGGGCACACCCTCGCGGTGGTGGGGTTCGCGGGCGCGTCGAGTGCGGTCGTCGTGGGGCTGAGCCCGGCCGTCGGATCGCTCGGGTCCGGGCTGCTGGCGGCGCTGGTCCTCGCCCGGCTGTCCGCGTCCGGCGGCGGCGGGAGTGGTGGCGGTGGCGGGAGCAGTGGTGGTGGGACGGGCGGCGGCGGGGGCACTGGTGGGACGGGGGGCGGCGGGGAGCGGGCGGGCGGTCGGGGCGAGCAGTCCGCCGCCGTCGGCACCGTCCAGGCCGCGGCGCTCGCGACCGGGTTCCTCGCCAGCAGCCTCTACGGGGGCTCCCTCAGCGGCGCCAGCTCGCTGCTGTTCGGGACGATCACCGGAGTGAGCGCCTCCCAGGTCCGGCTGCTGGTCGTCGTCGCCGTCGGGTGTCTGGCGACGCTGGCGGTCCTCGGGAGGCCGCTGCTGCTCGTCAGCGTCGACCCGCTGCTCGCCCGGGCGCGCCACGTCCCGGTGGCCATGGTCGGGACGGTCTTCCTCGCGGTCCTCGCCCTCGCCGCGACCGCCACGGCCCAGATCACCGGCTCGCTGCTGGTGTTCGCGGTCCTGGTGGCCCCGGCGGCGACGGCGCAGCGGCTGACCGCGAGACCCGCGCGCGGCCTCGCGGCGTCGGTGGTGCTGGCCCTGGCGGTGACCTGGCTCGGTGAGGCGGCCGCGTACTACTCGCCCTTCCCGATCGGCTTCTGGGTGACCAGCCTCGGGTTCGGCGCCTACCTCCTGGCCGTCGCGGCGACGTCCGCGTCGACGTCCGTGTCGACGGTGACGGCAGCCGCCGGACGCGCCCGGCGCGCCACCGCGAGCCGAGCCGGCCGAGCCGCCCGCAAGCTCCGGGGGCGACGGTGAGCCGCCTGGCCCTGCTGGGGCAGCCGTTCGTCCTGCACGGGCTGGTGGTCGGGACGGCCGTCGCCGTGCTGTGCGGCGCGGTCGGCTTCTTCACTCTGCTGCGCGGACAGGTCTTCGCCGGGGACGCGCTGTCCCACGTCTCCTACACCGGGGCCGTCACCGCGCTGGCGCTCGGGCTCGACCTGCGGGTCGGGCTGTTCGCCGCGACCGTCGCGGTCGGCGCCGTCCTCGGGCTGGTGGGCGGCCGGCGGATCGCCGACGACGTCGTGATCGGGACCACGTTCTCCTGGGTGCTGGGGCTCGGCGTGCTCGCCGTGAGCGTCTACGCCCGCTCCGCTCGCGGCGGTGACGGCGCCGCCACCGTCGACGTGCTGTTCGGCTCGGTGTTCGGCCTCTCGACGGGCGCCGCCGTCGGCGCGTCCGCGGTCGCCGCCGGGGTCCTCGTCGTGCTCGCGGCGATCGCCCGCCCGCTGCTGTTCGCGAGCATCGACCCCTCGGTGGCCGCCGCCCGCGGGGTGCCGGTGCGCCTGCTGGGGACGGGGTTCGCCGTGCTGGTGGGGATCACGGCGGCCGAGGTGACCCAGGTCGTCGGCTCGGTGCTGCTGCTCGGGCTGCTGGCCGCACCGGCCGCGGCGGCGGCGCGGCTCACCGCCCGCCCCGGATGGTCGGTGGCGCTGGCCTGCGCGCTCGCGGTCGGGTCGGTGTGGAGCGGGATCGTGCTGTCCACGCTGGTGTCGCGGGTCCCGGTCAGCTTCGGGGTCGTCGCGACGGCGACCTGCGCCTACGCGGCGGCGGCGCTGCTCACCCGCCGCTCCCGCCGGCGTGCCCGACCGGGTGGACCGCCCGACTGAGCTGGGGTGGACCGCCCGACTGAGCTGGGGTGTCGGCGCCCGCAGCGGTGCTCCCCGGCGGTGCCCGACGGGACGGGGGCCGCCCGGACCCGACGTCCCGGGCACCTACAGTCCCCTCGTGTCGCCGCCGCAGCGCCGGTCGGCCCGCAGGACTGCCGGCGTCGCCGCGATCGGGTGCCTCACCCTCGCGGGCGCAGCCTGCGGCAGCACGGGCACCGGGCCGGTCGAGCCGTCGCAGCCCCCCACGATCGCCGTGGTGTCCTCGATCGACTCGTGGGGCAGCATCCTCACCCAGCTCGGCGGGAAGCGGGTCACCGAGATCTCCATCATCGCCAGCCCGGAGGTCCGCTCGAAGACGTACCGCCCGACGGCCGCCGACCTCGCCCACCTCGCCGCCGCGAAGGTGCTCGTCGTTAACGGCATCGGCTACGACCCCTGGGCGGTCAGGGCCGCCCGCGCGGACCGCCCCTCGTCGCAGGTGGTCGTCGACGTCGGCGCGGTCGTCGGCCCGGTCGCCCGTGGCAACCCCCACCAGAGCTACTCCGCCACCGCTGTGCACCGGGTGGTCGACGCCCTGACCGCGGCGCTGGTGCGGGCCGACCCCGGCGGCGCCGCCTACTACGCGTCCCGGCGGGAGGTCTTCGGGACCCTCGCGCTGACGCCGTACGACGAGCTCGAGCGGTCGATCAGCGCCCAGTACGCCGGTGCCCCGATCGGCGCCAGCGCCGCGATGGCCGGACCGCTCGCGGCCAGCCTCGGCCTGGACCTCGTGACCCCGCCCGGCTACCTGTCCGCGGTCAGCCGGGGCTCGTCCCCGACGCCCGCGGACGCCGCCGTGGTCGCCCAGCAGATCCGGACGAGGACGGTGCGGGTCTTCCTCGACGACGTCCAGGACTCCACCCCCGGGGTGGCGGCCGCCGTCAAGGCCGCCGGGAAGGCGAACGTGCCGGTGGTCACCCTCACCGAGACCCTCTCCCCGGCGGGGGCGACCTTCCAGGCCTGGCAGCTCCAGCAGCTGACCGCGCTGCGCAATGCCCTCCTCGAGCGGCAGTGAGCGTCTGCTCGGGACCCACCCGGGCGTTGGTGATCGACGTGGACCGGGTCACGGCCGCGTCGGGCGTGGTCCGGCACCCGACGCGACAGGGGCGAAGACGGGGAGCCAGCGGGCCAGCTCCGGCGCGACCGGGACCGTCGCCCGCAGCTGGCACAGGATGCCGACCACGGCCAGCCAGACCCGCTGGGTGAACAGGTGCTCCGGTGGCAGCCGCAGCCGCAGGGCGACGGCGAAGTCGGGGTCGCGCGGGTCACCGAGACGGCCGAACTGCTCGTGCAGCCACTCCGGGGTGTAGGTCCAGCGGTCGTGGGCGGCGGGGACGGTGAACGGCGCCAGGTAGTCCGTCAGCCGGACGAGGTCGACCGCTGACGTCGGGTCGAGCAGTCCGTCCGCGCGCAGGCGCTCCCCGACCGCCGCCGGGTCCCCGGCGAGCAGCGCCCGCAGCAGCCGGCCGAAGGTCGGGGGCATCCCGCCGGGCAGCGCCAGCGTGGACCCGAAGTCGAGGATGCCGAGGCGGCCGTCGTCGAGGACCCGGACGTTGCCCGGGTGCGGATCGGTGTAGAGCAGGCCCACCCGGGCGGGCCCGGACAGCAGGAACCGCTGGAACAGCTCCCCCACCCGGTCGCGGAGCTCCTGGGAGCCGCTGCGCGCGAGCGCCGCCAGCGGGCGCCCGGGCAGCCACTCACCCACCAGCACCCGGCCGGTCGCGTGCACGACCGCAGGCACGGCGACGTCGGGATCAGCGGCGTAGGACAGTGCGAACGCCCGCTGCGACGACGCCTCCCGGCGGTAGTCGAGCTCGGCGGCGAGACGGGTCCGCAGCTCGGCCACCAGCGGCGGCAGCGCGAGACCCCGGGCGACCAGCCCGACCAGGCGGGTCGCGGTCGACACCGCGCGCAGGTCCCCGGCCAGCGCCCGCGCCACCCCGGGGTACTGGATCTTGACGGCGACGTCGCGGCCGTCGGACCAGCGGGCCCGGTGCACCTGGCCGAGGGACGCCGCCGCCACCGCCTCCTCGTCGAAGGACCGGAACAGCGTCCGCCAGTGCGGCCCGAGGTCCTCGCGGAGCACCCCCGCCAGCCCCTCGAACCCGACGGCGCCGGCGTCGGCCACCAGGGCGTCCAGGGCGTCGGCCCAGACGGCGTCCGGATCGGCGGGCAGCAGCGCCTGGACGGTCGCGAGCAGCTGGCCCGCCTTCAGCGCGCCGCCCTTGAGCTCGCCGAGGGTCGCGCGGGTCCGGTCGGCGTTGCGCGTGCGCAGCTCCCGGCGGACCACCTCGGGGTCGGCACCGCGGCGGCGCCGGACCCGACCGCGGACGTCGTCGGCGACCGCGGCGGTCACGAGGCGGGTGAGGGCGAGGTCGCGCAGCAGCCGCGTCGACGGCGGCCCGGCAGCGGAGCGGTGAGCACCCGGCACGAGCGCAGTGTCCCCGCCGGCCGGACGAGGGCGGGACCGGGTGCCGGGCGGGGCGGTCGGGGGACGGCGGGACGCCGGTGGCGGCGCGCGGTGTCGGGCAGGGCGGCGGGTGCGGTGTCGGCCAGGGCAGCCGGCGGCGGGCATCATCGGGCGATGGCGGGCGACGGCGCGGACACGGTGGACCTGGCCTACGGGCGGGGGCACCTCCGGGTCCCCGTGGTCCCCGGGTCGACGGTCCTGAGCCCGACCGACGAGCCGGCACTGCCCGACCTGGACGGCGCCGTCCGGGCGGCGCTGGCGGACCCGCTCGGCTGCGCGCCGCTGGCGGCCCTCGCGGCCGACGCCCGGACCATCGCGATCTCCGTCTGTGACGGCACCCGCGCCCAGCCCCGCCGTGAGGTCCTCGAGCCGCTGCTCGACGTCCTGGACCGCGCCGGGTCCCGAGCCCGGGTCCGGGTGCTGGTCGCCACCGGGACCCACCGGGCCAACACCGAGGAGGAGCTGACCGAGATGCTCGGGCCGGTCGTCCGCGAGCGGTGCGAGGTCGTCAACCACGACGCCCGCGACCCGGGGAGCCTGACCGACCTCGGCACCGTCGGCGCCGGGGTGCCGCTCTCGCTGATGTCGGCCTGGGTGGACGCCGACCTGCGCATCACCACCGGCTTCGTCGAGCCGCACTTCTTCGCCGGCTTCTCCGGCGGCCCGAAGATGGTCGCCCCGGGTCTGGCGGGCCTGGACACCGTGCTGGCGCTGCACGATGCGGTCCGGATCGGGCACCCGCGGGCCACCTGGGGAGTGATCGAAGACAACCCGGTGCACACCGACATCCGCGCGTGCGCGGCCGCCTGCCCACCGGCGCTGGCGGTCGACGTCACCCTCGACCGGGCGAAGGCGGTGACCGCGGTGTTCGCCGGGGAGCTCTCCGCGATGCACCGGGCGGCCTGCGCGGCGGCCCGGGCCGCGGCGATGCGCCCGGTGCCACGGCCGTTCGAGGTGGTCGTCACCACCAACTCCGGCTTCCCCCTCGACCAGAACCTCTACCAGGCGGTGAAGGGGATGTCCGCGGCCGAGCGGGTGCTCGCGCCGGGCGGCACCGTGGTGCTCGCCGCGCAGTGCGCGGACGGGCTGCCGGCGCACGGCTCGTTCGCGGAGGTGCTGCGGTCGGCGCCGACGCCGCAGGGGCTGCTCGACCTGATCCGCTCGCCGGGGTTCGCCGTCCCGGACCAGTGGCAGGTGCAGGTGCTCGCGCGGATCCTCGTGCGCGCTCAGGTGTACGTGCACTGCGACGGCCTGGACGACGCCGCCCTCGCCGCCGCCCACCTGCGCCCGGCGCCGGACGTCGCGGACACCGTCGACCGCGCCCTCGCCGCGGCCGGCCCCGGGGCCCGGGTCTGCTACCTGCCCGAGGGCCCGCAGACCATCCCGTACCTGCGCCAGGACTGAACGTCGGTCGCGTAGTGGCCCAGCGCAAGCAGACGGTCCGAGCGGGCACCTCGGGTGGCGTGCCCACGCGGGCCGTCCGGACCGTCAGCCGATCGGGGTGCCGTCTTCGCCGACGTGGTCGCGCCAGCGGTGCTCCGGCACCCAGCCGAGCACCTCGCGCGCGTGGTCGATCGCCAGCAGGGTCTGGTGTCCGCTGAGCTCGCCACGCACCGGGACGCCCGGGAACACCTCGGCCAGCAGGTCCGCCGACGGCCGGGTCATCACGGTGTCGGCCGCGGCGATCACGAAGGCGTCGGTGCCCGTGACCGGCGCCGTCAGGGCAAGCCGGGTGGCCGACGCCGCGTCGCGGACGTCGATGTAGCCCCAGAGGTTCCACTTCCGCAGCGACGCGTCGCCCCAGTAGGACGGGAAGTCCTGCTGGTAGTCGGCCGGGCCGAGGATGTTGGAGTACCGCAGCGCGAGCATCGGGATGCCCGACCACTTGGTGATCTCGTCGGCCGCGGTCTCGCTGACGACCTTGGACAGCGAGTAGGTCGACTGCGGGTGCGGGTAGTGCGCCTCGTCGAGGGGCGCGTAGTCCGGCGGGGTGTCGAAGGGCAGCCCGAGGGTGGTCTCACTCGACGCCCACACGACCCGGCTCATGCCGACCTGCGCCGCCCCGAGGAAGACGTTGGCGTTGGCGACGGTGTTCGCGGCGAACGTCAGGGCCGCCGGGCGCAGCTCCGGCGCCGGGATGTTCGCCAGGTGCACGACGACCTCGAACCCGGCCAGGGCGTCGATCGTCTGGCCGTAGTCGGTGAGCTCGGTCTGCAGCACCCGCACCCGGGGGTCGACGTCGGCGACGACGGCGTCCACCGCGCGGACCTCGTGGCCGTGGTCGAGCAGGTCGCGGGTCACCTCGCGCCCGAGCCGCCCGCTCGCACCGGTCACCACGATCTTCGTCATCAGACCTCCGCCCTCGGCGCGGCCCGGTCGGGGCCGCGGTCGGTCGCACGCTAACGGCCGACGCCGGTGGCCGGTCCGGGCGGTTGGCTCTGACGTCAGTGGCGGTGGGGTCCTCAGTGGCCGGTCACGACGACCAGCACCGCGACCGCGACCGCGACGAGGACCACCACCACCGCCAGCGCCGTGGACGGACTGCGGTGGCGCACCAGGCGGACCGCCTTCGCCAGCTTCGCGAGCTTGGCGGCCTTCAGCAGGTCCAGCGCGGGCAGGATCTCGGCCTCGGCGACCCGCGGGACCACCTGCGGCCACAGCGGGAACGCCACGACGAGCACGACCAGCTCGAACCAGTGCCCCCGGGCCCACCGACCCGGCCGCGGGTGCACCGCCAGCAGCACCGCCGCGTCGAGCAGGAAGACCGCCCAGACCGCCCAGCTGAGCGCCAGCCCGACGGTGTGCCAGGGGCCGTGTCCGACGACCTGGAGCACGACCGCGACCAGCGCGAGGGCCGCCGCGGCGACCACCGGGCCGTCGAGGCGGTCCTCCAGGCGCTCGGCGCGTGCCGCCGACCGCTCCGGGGAACGGGTTAGGACACTCCCCGGACCGCGAACACGACCAGGCTCAGCGCGCCGGCCGCGACGCAGTACACGGCGAACGGGGTGAGGGTCCGCGTCGTGAACCAGCGCACGAGGAACCGGACCGAGACGTAGGCGCCGAGCCCGGACAGCAGGCTGCCGAACAGCACCTGCGGCCTGATCCCGGCACCGAGCGGGCCGAACAGGTCCGGCAGCTTCAGCACCCCCGCGGCGAGGATCACCGGTGTCGCCAGGAGGAACGAGTAGCGGGCGGCGTCCTCGTGGGACAGCCCGCGTGCCATGCCGGCCACCATCGTGACCCCGGAGCGGCTGATGCCGGGCGCGAGGGCGAGGATCTGGGCTGCGGCGATGAGGATCGCGCGCGCCATCGGCATCCGGGCGAGGCGGTGGTCGGATGCGATCGCCGCCACGTCACCACCGGCGGCGCTGCCACCGGCGCTGCCAGCACTGCCACCGGCACTGCCAGCACTGCCACCGGCCGCGGCGAGGTCGGTGGGTGCGGTAGCGCTCGTGCCCCGCTCACCGGTCCCGTCGATCGGGGCGACCGGACGCGGGGTCCGCCGGCGCAGCCGCTCCGCGCCGTAGAGCACGAGTCCGTTCACCACCAGGAAGACCGCGGCCGGGACGGGACGCCCGAGCACCACCCGGATCGGGTGCTCCGCGAGCAGGCCGACCAGACCGACCGGGATGGTCCCGAGCACGACGAACCAGGCCAGTCGCTGGTCGGCGGTCCGGACGCGCCGCTCCCGCACGCTGGTCACGAAGCCGCCGATCACCCGCACCCAGTCGCGCCGGAAGAACACCAGCAGGGCGATCGCGGTCGCGACGTGCAGCCCGACGACGAACGCCAGGTAGGGCGACTCGGCCTTCGACACCGACAGGTCGCGGGCCCAGCTGCCGCCGACGAGCGCCGGGATGATCACGCTGTGCCCGAGGCTGGAGACCGGGAACAGCTCGCTCACACCCTGGACGACTCCGATGACGCCGGCTTCGAGCCAGGTGAGGGTGGCCATGACGACGTGCTCCTCGAGGTGGTGGGGCGGTCCGGCCGGACCCGACCGACCAGGGACTTCGATCGGGGCGATCGTATCGACTGCGACACCGCCTCCCGGGCGCCGGCGACAGCGACAGCGACAGCGACAGCGACAGCGGTCGGCGGCTCAGGTGTCGAGCCACTCCCGGACGTGCCGGCGCAGGAACGCCTCGTCGGCGTCTATCCCGGCGGGGCTGCCCGCCCGGTGTCCCCAGATGCTCGGGATCGGACTCAGCTGCGCCTCCTGCAGGTGCGGCAGCTCGGCGGCGTTGTCGGCGACCCGGAAGTAGAGGTCGGTGCGCCCGGGGAGCAGCAGGACCCGCGCCCTGATCGCCGCCAGCGCCGTCACCAGGTCCCCGCCGTAGCGCGGGTCGGCGCTGATGTCGGCGTGGTACCAGGACAGCGCCTGCGCGTACAGGTTGGCCGCCGGGCTGGTCAGGAAGGAGTCGACCCAGTCCGTCTGCAGGAAGGTGTCGAGGTCGGGTGCACCCAGCGCGGTGCGGTAGAGGCCCTCGCGGTAGAAGTCCTGGCTGAGCCCCCAGCCCGCGTACACGTGCGCGAAGGCCGTCACCGCCGCCACCGGCTCGGCGCTGAACCTGCCCCCGCCCAGGTGCTCCGGGGCGGCCTCCAGGATGCGCAGGAGTCCGGACAGGAACACCTGGTTGTGGACGGCGGTGCGGGCGCTGCCGCAGACGACGATCGCCCGGTCGACCTGGTCGGGGTACAGCGCGGCCCAGTGGTAGGCCTGCACGGCGCCCATCGAGAAGCCGTAGACGCACGCCAGGCGCTCGATCCCGAAGTGCTCGACCAGCAGCCGGCGCTGGGCGTGCACGTTGTCCGCGATCGTCACCAGGGCCGGGTAGTCCGGAGCCGTCGCGGCCGAGGTGGACAGCCCGTTGGAGAACATGTCGGGGACCACGACGAACCAGCGGGTCGGGTCGAGGATCCCGTCCGGACCGATCAGCCACGCCAGGTCGGTGTGGTTCGCCGTGTAGCTGCACGGGTAGAGCACCACGTTGTCCCGGGCCTCGTTCAGCGTCCCGTGGGTCTGCCAGGCGAGGCGGGCATCGGTGATCGTGCCGCCGTGCTCGACCGGCAGGTCACCCAGGGCGAACACCCCCTCGTCGACGGGCCAGGCGGCGGGATCAGCGGTGTCGGTGGGCACCCGGTCATCCTGGCCCGCCCACCGCGACCTCGCGGCCGCGGTCCGGACCGCGACCGGCTCCCCGCACCCCAGCTGTCCGATCTCTGCTTCGTCCCGTCCGCCCGTCCGGTCGACCCGTCCGGTCGACCCGTCCGTTCGTCCCGTCCCTTCGTGCCGTCCGTCCGGTCGATCCGGTCGATCCGGTCCGTACGGTGCCGCACCCCTACGCTCGGGCCCCACCATGGCCTCGACGCACCCGCACCCCGTCGCCACCCGCCCGGCACCGGTCGACCGGTCCGGACTGCGCGACGCCTGGCCGGTCTGGGTCGTGCTGGCGGCGTGGCTCGGGCTCGGCAGCCAGGCGCCCAGCAAGATCGCCGGCTCCTGGCACTACGTCGTCACGGGCGTGGACACGGTCTTCCGGTCGGGCAGCGCGTGGAGCCACCTGTACGCCGTGCACCCCGACGTCCAGATGGGTCCGCTGACCTTCCTGGTCGGCGCCCCGTTCGTGCTCCTGGTCGGCGCCGGGCACGGGAAGTCGGCCGCCACCGTCGTCATGACCGCCGCCGGCCTCGGCCTGTTCGCCCTCGTCGTCGCCCTGGCGCGGCGCTCCGACGGCCGTGACCACCCGCCGGTCCGGCCGCTGGCCGGCGGGACCACGACGCGCCCGGGTCCGCGCCCGGAGCCGCTGGTCCCCCTCACCCGCGGCCTCGTCCTGTTCGCGGGGCTGGCCTTCCTCACCGGGTGGATCGAGGTGGGCACCCGCGCCGGGCACCTCGACGACGTCCTCGCCCTCGCCCTCGTCACCGTCGCCCTCGCGACCCGCCTCGGCCACCACACGCTGGTGACCGCGCTGCTGCTCGCCCTCGCCGCCGACTCCAAGCCGTGGGCCATCGCGTTCGTCCCCCTGCTGCTGGACCTCTCCGTCCCAGGGCCGACCGGGCGGGGTCCCGCCCTCGCCACCGGGCTCCTCAAGCGCAACGCCGCGGCGGTCGGCGTCTGGGTCGTCGCGGTCGCCGCGGCCTACGGACCGTTCGCGCTGCTCGACCACGCCACCGTCAACGCCAGCCACTTCACGATCCCCACCGAGGTCAGTTCCGGGCTGCGGGCGCTGGGGATCGCCGGCTCCCAGACACCCACCTGGGACCGTCCGGTCCAGGCACTGCTCGGGGCGCTGCTCGGGGTGGTGGCCATCGCGCTGCGACGCCCGGCGGCGGTCCCGCTCGTCGGGATGGCCACCCGGATCGCCCTCGACCCCGGCGTGCACCCGTACTACACCTCGGGCCTGCTGCTGACGACGGTGATCGTCGACCTGCTCCTGGCGCGCCGGCGACTCCCGTGGCTGACCTTCGCGGCGTTCGGCCTGATCGAGGCGGCGAACTACGTCCTGGTCGCCCCGGACCTGGTCGGCTCGATCGGCCCACACCTGGCGGGGTACCTGCGCCTGGCGACCTGCATCGGGCTCGTCGTCGCCGCGCTGGTCGTCCGACCACCCGTGGCGGTCCGGCGCCCGTAGACCCGCCGTGCGTCCCGCCGCGGGCCCGACCGGATCCCCCGTCGCGGCCCCCACCCGACACCGCGGCGCCGCGCGAGGTCTGATGGATCGGTGACACGGAGCCGCAGCGACCCCGGACGCCCGTCGACGACCGACAGCGGCCGCCGCGCCGGGGCCCGTGCCGGACTGGGCGTGGCGGCCGGGATCGGCCTGCTCGCACTGCTCGCGGCCATGGCCGTCGCGGAGCTCGTCGCGGGCTTCACGGGGCCGGGCACGGTCCCGGTGGTCGCCGTCGGGTCCGCGGTCATCCCGCTGACGCCGGAGACGGTCAAGGAACGGGCGATCGCCCTGTTCGGGACGTCGGACAAGACCGCGCTGATCATCGGGACCTGTGTCGCGGTGGCGTTGTTCGCCGTACTCGCCGGGGTCCTCGCGCGGCGTCGTCGGACCCTGGGCAATGCGGTCGTCCTTGCCCTGGCAGCGGCCGGCGCGGCGGCGGCCGCGACCCGGCCCACCGCGGCGATGCTCGACGTGCTCCCGTCGGTCGCGGCCGGCGTCGTCGGCGTGCTGGTCCTGGAGTCCCTGACCCGTCGGCACTCGGCGCTCCGCCCCGCGGCGGAGCCGCCTGCACAGACACCGGCGGCGCAGCCGTCCGGCCGGCGCGGCTTCCTCGGCGCCGTCGGTGCGGTCCTCGCGGTGACGGTGGGCAGCGGCTCGGTGGGCGCCTTCCTCATCCGCAAGCGCTACGACAAGGCCGCCGCCCGCACCGGTGTCGTGCTGCCCCGGCCCGCGTCCCGGGCCGTGGCGCAGCCCGCCGGCGCCCAGGTCGCCCAGGTCGCCTCCGGTCCGGTGACATCGGCGCTGCCGACGGTCCCGCCGGCGTCGGCGCTGCCGACGGTCCCGCCGGCGTCGGCGCTGCCGACGGTCCCGCCGGCAGCGGGCGGGTCCCGGGTGGTCGGCGTCTCGGACTTCTTCACGTCCAACGACGCCTTCTACCGGATCGACACCGCTCTCGTCGTCCCCGAGCTCGAAGCGTCGACCTGGGAGCTGCGCATCCACGGGATGGTCCGCCACGAGCTGCGACTCAGCTACGCCGAGCTGGTCGCGCTGCCGCTCGTCGAGCGCGACATCACCCTGAGCTGCGTGTCCAACGACGTCGGTGGCGGCCTGATCAGCAACGCCCGCTGGATCGGCACCCTGCTCGCGCCGCTGCTCCGCCGCGCCGGGGTGCTTCCGGGTGTGGAGCAGCTGGTGAGCCGGGACGTGCACGGGATGACGATCGGGACCCCGGTGGCCGCGGTCCTCGACGGCCGCGACGCGATGCTCGCCGTCGGCATGAACGGCACGACACTGCCGTTCCAGCACGGCTTCCCGGTGCGGATGGTCGTGCCCGGCCTCTACGGGTACGTGTCGGCGTGCAAGTGGATCGTCGACATCGAGGTCACCACCTGGCGCGCCTACGACGCCTACTGGGTCCAGCGCGGCTGGTCACAGCAGGGCCCGATCAAGGTCGAGTCCCGGATCGACGTCCCGCGGTCCTCGGTCCGCGCGGGCGTCGTCCCGGTGGCCGGTGTCGCGTGGGCGCCGCACACCGGCATCGGGAAGGTGGAGGTCCGGGTCGGCGACGGGCCCTGGGAGGCGGCGACCCTCGCGCCGGTGGCGACCGACGACACCTGGCGTCAGTGGGTGTACCCGTGGCACGCCGTGGCGGGGACCCATCGCCTCCAGGTCCGCGCGACTGACGCCAGGGGTGTCCAGCAGACCCCGGCGCAGGCTCAGCCGTTCCCGAGCGGCGCGACAGGCTGGCACAGCGTCACCGTCACGGTGTCCTAGCCGGACCGTCCCGGCGGCCCTCACGGCGGCCCCGGCGGCGGGTGGACCGCGGCGGTCCGGGAGCTCAGGCGTCGGGCTGCAGTGCCGCGAGCGCGCCGGCGACCCGTCGGCCGCGGGTCTCCGGCGTCTTGGCGCCCTCCACTGCCAGCACGTGGCGCAGCTGGTGGCTGTACGCGAGGGAGTCGAAGCGGCGGCGGGCCGCGGGATCGGCGTCGAGAGCCGCGGCGAGGTCGCCCGGCACGGCGACGGTCCGCGGCTCGAGGTCCACTTCGACGTCGACGTCCACCTCGTCACCCGCGGCGACGCCGGCGAGGGCGCGCCTCTCCGCGCTGATCGGCAGCATCGACCGACCACCCATCACCGCGACCGTGCTGCGGTAGGTGTGGCCACCGATCGTCACCCGCACCGCCGGCCGCTTCCCCGACCCGAGCGCTGCCACGACGTCGGGGGGCACCGCGATCCCGGTCGCCGTCTTCCCGCCGAGCACGACCGTCGTCCGGAACCTCATCGGAGGACCCTGCCCTGCTCAGCGGGCGGCGGGCGCCCGCCGGATCCCCGTGCGCTGCGCCCGGGAGGTCCCGAGGAAGCTGACGACCCAGTGGAACAGCGTGGCCACCCGGTTCTTGAAGCCCACCAGGTAGAGGAGGTGGATGAACAGCCACAGCAGCCACGCCACGAAGCCCGAGACCCGCAGCCGCCCGATGCTCGCGACGGCGGAGAACCGCGAGATCGTGGCCATGTTGCCCTTGTCGAAGTAGTGGAACGGCTGCCCGGCAGGCTTCCCGGACAGCGCCCGGATGATCTGCTTCGCGGCGTGCTTCCCGCTCTGGATCGCGACCTGCGCGACCCCCGGCAGCCCGAGGGCCATCGTGTCCCCGACGACGAAGACCTCCGGGTGGCCCGGCAGCGTGCAGTCGGGCAGCACCTGCAGCCGACCGGCGCGGTCGAGGGCGGCGCCGGACTGCTCGGCCAGCGTCCGCATCAGCGGCGACCCGGCCACCCCGGCAGCCCAGATGACGCACCGGGTCTCGATCCGGTGGGTCCCGGCCGCGTCCTCCAGCGAGACCCCGGAGTCGTCGACGTCGACCACCGTCGTGTCGAGCTTGACGTCGACGTTGAGGCGCTGGAGCTTCCGCAGCGCCTTGTCGGACAGGTGGTCACCGAAGTTGCCGAGCACCGCCGGGCCGGCGTCGACCAGCACGATCTGCGCGGTCGCCGGGTCGATGCGGCGGAAGTTCCCCTTGAGCGTGCGGCGGGACAGCTCGACGATCTGCCCGGCCATCTCGACGCCGGTCGCCCCGGCCCCGACGATGACGAACGTCAGCCAGGACTGCTGCCGCTGACGGTCGGGCTCCAGCTCGGCCTGCTCGAACGCGCCGAAGATACGGGCCCGGATGTCGAGGGCGTCCTCGACGCTCTTCAGTCCCGGTGCGTCGGGCTTGAAGCCGTCGTGGCCGAACCAGGACTGCTCCGCACCCGCCGCCACGACGAGGTGGTCGTACGGCGTCAGCGTCTCCAGCTCCGAGGACCGCGACGTCACCGTCCGCGCGGCCAGGTCGATCGACGTGACCTCACCCAGGAGCACCTCGGCGTTGCGCTGGCGGCGGAGGATGTCCCGCGCCGGTGGGGCGATCTCGCCCTCGGAGAGGATCCCGGTCGCCAGCTGGTAGAGCAGCGGCTGGAACAGGTGGTAGGCGGTCCGCGAGATCATGGTCACGTCGACCGGGGCGTGGCGCAGGGCCTTCGTCGCCGTCAGCCCGCCGAAACCCGACCCGACCACGACGACCCGGTCGCCGGTCCCGCGGGCGGCCGTCGTCGCGGGGCGGATCGGCCGGGGCTGGGTGACGGTCATCGTCCCAGTGTGCTGCGTCGGGGAGATCCCCGACGGGCGGTCACAGCCCGGGGAGCGGTCGCCGGACGCCTCCTGCGGGCAGTCCCGCTACGCGGCCGGGTCGAGGGCCTGCGGTGCGCGGAACTCGCGCGTGTAGGCCTCGAAGTCCCACGCCGGCTGGCGCGGACCGCCGTCCAGGAAGGTGGTCGCGGCCGCCCGGCTACTGGCGTAGAGGGTGTCCGCCTGGGCGGGCGAGAGGTGGAAGTCGGTCGATCGGATCCCGGTCGTGTCGACGAACATGGTGCGCACACTGACGGCCGGGTCGTCCAGGTGCATGCGGTCGTAGAAGCCGGTCATCGTCGAGAGCATCGCCTTCGCCAGCGCGAACGGGCCGTCGGCCGCGTGGAGGTGGTCGCCCTCCTCCGCACCCGGCGGCCGGGCGGACAGCTTGATCCCGAACGTCGGCCAGCGCGGCCGGGTCCCGGCCGGGGCGTCGAAGACGTCGATCGAGAAGTTGGACAGCATGCCGCCGTCGACGAGCAGGTGCTCGTCGCCGCTGGGTTCCGACCGCACCGTCACCGGCTGGAAGAAGAACGGGATCGACATCGACGCCCGCACCGCGTCGGCGACGACCGCCCTCGCCGGGTCGAGCCCGTAGTGGACGCGGTAGTCCCAGGGGAACCGGCGCAGGCGACCGGAGGTGACGTCCGAGGCCATCACGACCAGCCTGCTCTCCCGCCCGGCGGCGGCGACGCGGCCGTCGGGATCGGTGTAGACGAGGTCGCCGAACCGGACAGGGTCGTCGCCGAACCGGCTGGCCAGGGCCTTGCCGATGAAGGCGCGGGCGTACTCCCCGCTGTAGAAGCCGTCGCGGGCGATCAGGTGGAACGCCTGCTGGAGCCGCCCGAAGGGCTCCCGGTCCTCGAAGCGGGCGTAGTCCGTCCCCGCGACGACCTCGCGCAGCGCCGCCCCGCGGTAGTCCGCCGCGATCAGCGCCGCGACGATCGCCCCGGCCGAGGTGCCGGCGACGTGCTCGAAGGTGTAGCCGCGCTCCTCCAGCACGGAGACCGCGCCCACGAGGGCGATGCCCTTGACGCCGCCGCCCTCCAGCACCAGGTCGGCGCGCAGCGGACCGGGTCGGTGCTGGAGGGCGCCGCCGGCGACCACGTCCGCAGTGGGCGCTGCGGCCGGGCCGGCGACCCCGTCGGGAGTGAGCCCCGCGGCCGGCTGCAGACCCGGGAGCACCATGCGACGCCGCCTCTCCTCGGGTCCCCGGATCGTCGGGCGCCCGCGCCGTCGCGGGCAGCCGCGGTCCGGGCACCGCAGACCGCCAGCATGGCCAGGCGGAACGGCTCCTCCGAACGACAGGCTCCCGGAGTCCGGCCCGGCGAACGGGAGGACTGCCCGCGGAGCGAACGCGAGGACCGCCCGCGGGGAGGTGCCGGCTGCCGCGACGACGCCCTGTCCGGGGGTGGCCGCGCCGGGACCCGCGGCGCCAGGCACACTTCTGCGACGGACGCCCCGCTCCGGACCGGACGACGAGGAAGAAGACGAGTGCCCGCTCCTCAGACCACCGCCGGGACGGCGACCCAGGCGACCCCCCACCTCGGAGCACCGCCCGCCCCCGTCGCGTCCACCCCCGGGGTCCGCGGCCGCAGCGCCCAGCGCCACGTCAGCACCTACTCCGAGCTCCTCCGTCGTGCCCAGGAGGCGGGTCTGATGGAGCGGCGTCACGGCGCCTACGCGCTGCGCATCGGCCTCACGATGACCGCGCTGGCGGCGACCGTCGCCGGCATCGTCCTGGTCGGGGACAGCTGGTACCAGCTGCTGCTCGCCGCGGTGCTCGCCTTCGTGCTCACCCAGGTCGCGTTCCTCGGCCACGACGCCGCCCACCGGCAGATCTTCCGGTCGCTGCCCGCCAACGAGTGGGCCGCGCTCACCCTGACCGGGCTGCTGAGCGGGCTCAGCTACACGTGGTGGATGAGCAAGCACTCCCGTCACCACGGATCGCCCAACCAGGTCGACAAGGACCCGGACATCGCGTCGAAGGTGCTGGTGTTCACCAAGGAGGCCGGGGACGCCCGCCGCGGCCTGGCCACGCGCCTCACCGCCCGCCAGGGCACGCTGTTCATCCCGCTGCTGCTGCTCGAGGGCGTCAACCTGCACGTCCATGGGGTGCGCGAGCTGCTGAGCCGCAGGTCCTCGACGCGGCGGGTCTGGGTGGAGCGGGCATTTGTCGGGATCCGCCTGCTCGGCTACGTCGGCGCCCTGTTCGCCTTCCTGCCCCCCGGGAAGGCCGCGGCGTTCCTCGGGGTCCAGGTCGGGCTGTTCGGGCTGTTCCTCGGTGGGTCCTTCGCGCCGAACCACATCGGGATGCCCATCGTCCCGCGCGAGGCGAAGCTCGACTTCCTGCACCGCCAGGTCGTGATGTCGCGCAACGTCAGCGGTGGCTGGCTGACCGACCTCGTCATGGGCGGGCTCAACTACCAGATCGAGCACCACCTGTTCCCGAACATGCCGCGCATCAACCTCCCGGCGGTCCGGCCGATGGTCCGGGCGCACTGCGAGGCGCACGGGGTGCCCTACACCGAGGTCTCGTTCTGGGCGGCCTACCGCCAGCTGCTCGCGTACCTCAACCGGGTCGGGGTGCGCGCCGCGGACCCGTTCCGGTGCCCGCTCGCGAGCCAGCTCCGCGGCGGCGCCGGCCCCCTCGCGGGCTGACGCGACACCCGTCCGTCGTCCGGCACGGGGGCGGTCCGGAGAGTCGCGCCGGCGCCCGCTTCGAGGGGCCGAGCGCCGCGGGTCGTCCTACTGTGCTGTCGTCCCCCGCACCGTGCCGCCCACGACGGCCTGTCCGCGTGCCACGTCCGACGGACACATCGGCAGCGGCGGCGCCGGGGACCGACCGGACACACCACGACGGGAGACCGCATGACCGAGCAGCAGACCGCCCCCGACGCGACGACGGTGCCCGGCACCGCCGCCGCGACCCAGCACGTGATGCGCGACCCGCGCACCCAGTACGCCCAGCCGGAGTTCGACGAGCAGACCGACAACGCCCCCGGGCTCGCGTCGAACATGACGCCGAAGCCGGACCACGGGGAGACGAGCTACGTCGGCGCCGGCCGGCTCCCGGGCCGCAAGGCCGTCGTCACCGGCGGCGACTCCGGCATCGGCCGGGCCGCCGCGATCGCGTTCGCCCGCGAGGGGGCCGACGTCCTGATCTCCTTCCTGCCGGAGGAGAAGAGTGACGCCGACGAGGTGGCCGAGCTGATCCGGGCGGCCGGCCGCCACGCGGTCCTGGTACCCGGCGACATCTCCGACGAGGCCATCTGCGACGAGATCATCGAGACCGCACTGACCGAGCTCGGCGGCATCGACCTGCTCGTCAACGTCGCCGGCGGTCAGCAGGCGTACGAGGACATCTCCGAGATCACCACCGAGCACTTCGACCACCTGTACCGGACGAACGTGTACGCGCTGTTCTGGCTGTGCAAGAAGGCCGTGCCGCACCTGCCGCCGGGGTCGTCGATCATCAACACCTCCTCGGTCCAGGCCTACGAGCCGTCCCCGACGCTGGTCGACTACGCCTCCACCAAGGCCGCGATCAACAACTTCAGCAAGGGCCTGGCAAGCCAGCTCGGGCCCAAGGGCATCCGGGTGAACGTCGTGGCGCCGGGGCCGGTCTGGACGCCGCTGCAGACGACCGGTGGCCAGCCCACCGAGGCTCTCCCGGAGTTCGGGGCGCAGACCCCGCTCGGACGACCCGGCCAGCCGGCCGAGCTGGCGGCGGCGTACGTGTTCCTCGCGTCCCAGGAGTCCAGCTACGTCACGGGCGCCACGATCAGCGTCACGGGTGGCATGCCGACCCCCTGAGCCGGGGCGACACCTCACGCACCGGACGCCGCGGAAGCAATCGAGAAGCACCGACAGGCACCCGATCCAGCTCCGACCAGACGGCCGCCCCGGTCCACCCGACGGGGCGGCCGTCCTGCGCGCCGGGATCGTCGCTCAGAAGCCGTCGTCGCGGCTCGCCGGGACCTGCCGCGGGATCCGGACGCAGGCCTCGAGCGCGAGGGCGTGCACGAACGCCTGCGGGAGGTTCCCGCGGAGCTGACGCTGGGCGACGTCGAACTCCTCACTGAACAGCGCCGCCGTCCCGCAGGAGGCGAGCGCGCGTTCCAGGCGCCGCAGCGAGCGGCCGGTCTGGCCGGCCTGGGCCTCGGCCAGCGCGAGCCAGAAGGTGCAGAGCAGGAACGAGCCCTCGGCCTCCCCCAGCGGCCGGTCGTCGGGAGCGAAGCGGTAGACGTAGCCCTCCACGCTGAGCTGGTCCTGGACCGCCGCCAGCGTCGCCCGGGCCACCGGGTGGTCCCAGGGCAGTCCGCCGCGGACGCTCGCGATCACCAGCGCGGCGTCCGGCCGCGGGTCGTCGGCCGCCCGACCGAGGGCTCGGGACTCCCCGACGCACCGGTCGAGGACCTGCCCGAGCAGGCGGTCGGCCAGCTCGTCGGCCCGACCGGCCGCCCTCCTGTCCAGACCGACGAGGCGCCCCGACCGGCTCCACTGGCGCAGACCGGCCACACAGGCGAGGCGGCTGTGGGTCCACCACCGGTCGTCGAGCTCCCAGATCCCGGCGTCCGGCACGTCCCACAGCTCCTCGATGGCGGCGACGGCCACCGCGGCACCGCGCAGCGCGTCGTCGTCGACCCGGTCCCGCTCGGCTGCCTCGGCGTAGAGGGCGAGTGCCTCCCCGAAGACGTCGAGCTGGTGCTGGTCGCGGACGGGGTTGCCGCGCACGCCGCTGCCACCCGGGTAGCCGGGCAGTCCGATCGGGCCCAGACGCGGGATGGGGCCACCGCGGGTCGTGTACGCCGGGGAGAGCCCGGGCCCGTCGGCCAGCAGGCGGGCGGACACGAAGCGGACCGCGCCGTCGCCGATGCCGTCGATCCCGGCGGCGTACGCGGCGATCCCGGCGTAGGTCTGGTCGCGGATCCAGGCGTAGCGGTAGTCGTAGTCGCGCCCCTGCTTGGCGCGCTCGGGGATGCCCGTGGTCGCGGCGGCGACGGTCGCGCCCGTCGCGGGGGAGGTCATGGCGGCCAGGACGGCCGCGCTGTGGCGGGCGTCGCGCTCGTCGAGGGCTCCCGGCAGCGGTGGGACCGCCGACGCCCACGCGCGCTCGGTCCGCTCCCACGCGGCGTCGACGTCGAGCGGGCGGCCGAGTGGCCGGGTGGACACCTCGAGCACCAGGTCGCAGCCGCGGTCGGCGCTGACCCGCTCCGCCACCTGCAGCACCGGTCCGGACGCGGTCTCGACGACGCGCGCCGACGGCGACCCCGACCACCGGACGTACAGCGCCCCGACGCGCATCGTCCAGGTGCCGTCCTCCTCGCGGTGCAGGTCCTGTGGGCCCCGGACCGCGGCACCGCCCCGGTCGCCCTGGTCACCACGCCGGTCACCGCCCCGGCCGCAGCCCTGGCCGCCCTCGTCAGGGCTCATTTCCTGCGCGCCGGGGTCCGCGCCGACGCCGCGCAGATCGAGGACCGCCCGCACCCGCGCCTCGCCGCGGCGGGCGCGCAGGCACCGCAGGAGCACGAGGGTGTCCGGGTCGCCGGGGAACGCGAGGGCCTCCCGGGACTCGACCACCGCGTCGGTGTCGGTCACCCACCGGCTCTGCCAGATCAGCCCGCCCGCCTCGTGGTGTCCGCCCCACACGCTGCGGCCGGCCGGGCGGACCTCGTAGGAGCCGGGACCGCCGAGCAGCGCCGCGAACAGCGGCGGGCTGTCCCAGGTAGGCGCGCACAGCCACGCGATGTTGCCGGTCGGGTCGAGGAGGGCGACACGCTCACCGTCGGCGACCATCGCGTAGTCGCGCAGCGAGGTCGCGCCGAGGTCGTGGACCCGGTCGTCAGCCACCTCCTCGGCCGCCACCTGCTCGTCGGACACGCGTCGGCGGGGGCCCTCGTCATCAGCGTCGCGTCGGCGGGGGCCGTCGGCGGCGGCATCGTCTGGGCGCACCCGACCACCGTGCCCGAGCCGTCGAGCCGAGGGCCGGTTGGTTCCCCGCGGCGCCAGCGGGCCCGGCCGCCGGACAGCCGGCCGCGTGCAGTCGAGTACTCGGGAGGACGTCCAAGGACGCGACCGGCGTTGCGGGCAGCCGATCGAGTACTCGACTGCACGCCCGCCGCTCCGACGCGCCCCACCGGTCCGGCGCCGCAGCCGTGATGAGAAGGTGGCGCTCCGGGACGACCGACGAGAGGGACGACGATGAGCCAGGGTCCGGCCAATGAGAACGTCACCGAGATCTCCGAGTTCGGACAGCAGATGTGGGCCTACCTCACCGGCAGTGAGGCTGTCATCGACTACACGTTCGTCGGCATGAAGATCGGTGTCCCGAAGACCACCGGCCCGGGTTCGGAGATCGCCACCTGGAGCCTGGACGGGACGCTGCGGATCTCCACCACCGACCGCCACCACAGCGGCTCCTCGAACGCCACCACCGGCGCCTGACCGGCCGGTGACCGATCCGGCACTGCGGGTCCGGGCGGACCTCCGCTTCGGCCTGCAGGACGGCCCGAGGTCGGCGTCCGGCATGATCGGCACCGGCGCGGACGGCGAGACCGTCACGGTCACCGTCGACCGGCCGTGGGTGGCGCTGCGGTCCCTGCGCGACGCGGAGCTGCCGGGCACGGCCCGCCGCGGACGCTCCGACCTCACCCCCGTCGCCGATGCGCTGACCGCTGCCGGCGTACGGGTGGCCGTCGACGGCCCGCACGGCCGACTGCTCACCCTCGGCAGCGACATCGACAGTGCCCTCGGCCGCCTCGCCACCGGCTCGCGGCGCATCGCCGTCCGCCCGCGGGCACTGGTCAGCGTCCGCGGCGGGGCGGTCGGGGTGGGAGTGCTCGCCGTGGCCGGGGTCGCGGTCGTCGCCCTGGCGACCCGGGCCCGCGCGGGTGGTCGCTGACCCGGGACGGACGACGGGCTGGCTGACCACGCTCGCCGTGGTGTCGCCCAGCGCTGGGACCCCGCCGTCGGGAAGAGTGATCACGGGGACCGTCCGCTCGTCGAGGGATCGTCGCCCGCCGGGGCGGCGGAGGCCGCCCGGGCCACCCGAGCCCAGGAGTCCGGACATGGCCAGGTCCTCCCGCCGCTCCTCCCGGCTGACCGGCTGGTGGCCCGCAGCGGCGGTCTGCGCGCTGGCGGTCACCGCGGCCTGCGGACCCCAGCACGCCGCGACGTCCGGTCTGGCGCAGCCGGCCTCGTCCGGTCCGGTCGCACCCGCATCGACCGCATCCGGATCGATTGCATCCGGATCGACACCCGCCGGCCCGACCCCGGCTCCCTCGACCCCGTCGGCCCTGTCCTCGTCGACCCAGGTCGGCGGATCAGCGACGGCTGACGGGCCCGGGGCGTCGTCGGGGGCGTCGGCCGTCGGCGCCACCGACACGCCGCCCGGCACCTCCGGGCCGACGCCGCAGGGCACCTCCGGACCCACGTCGCCGACCGCCGACCCGGCGGCGTCGCTCGCCACGGCGGTCCCGGTCGCCCCGAGTGGATCCCCGCCCGACCCGTTCGCCCACCGTCGGGTCGTCGCGTACTACGGGGCTCCCGGGACGCCGGCACTCGGTGTCCTGGGCGCCGGGACGCCCGCCCAGGCGTGGCGCCGCCTGGACGTCCAGGCCCGGGCGTGGGATCGACCTGGTCGGCCCGCGGTACGCACCTTCGAGCTGATCGCGGCGATCGCCTCGGACAGCTCCGGCGCCGACGGCCGGTACCGCAACCGCGTCGGTGACGACGCGATCGAGCCCTACCTGCGGGCCGCCCGCGCCGGCGGCGGGACCCTGCTGCTCGACATCCAGCCGGGCCGGTCGGACTTCCTCGAGGAGGCCAAGGCCCTGCAGGGCTGGCTGTCGCAGCCCGACGTCGGACTGGCACTGGACCCGGAGTGGCGGATGGGTCCGGACGAGGTCCCGGGGAAGGTGATCGGCTCGGTGGACGCGAGCGAGGTCGACGCGGTGTCGGACTGGCTGGAACGACTGACGGTCTCCCACCACCTGCCACCGAAGCTGTTCGTCGTCCACCAGTTCACGCCGTGGGAGCTGCGCGACGAGGCGGCCCTCGCCGACCGCCCGCACCTGCACGAGATCCTCAACGTCGACGGGTTCGGCGAAGTCGCGGACAAGGTGGCGGTCTACCGCCGGCTCGCGCCGTCCAGCCCGTACCCGATGGGTCTCAAGCTGTTCTACAGGCAGGATCCCGTGTTGATGACGCCGAGACAGGTGCTCGCGCTCCGGCCGGCTCCCCAGCTCGTCGACTACCAGTGACCAGCCCCGTCGGCGGACCGGCGGGGTGCCGTCGCGAGCCGGCAGGATGAGCGGCGCCGGTGGTCGGCACTCGACGGGGACGGGGACTCGATGGAGTACGGGAAGCTCGGCTCGACGGGGATGGACGTGTCCCGGATCTGCCTGGGGTGCATGAGCTACGGCGAGCCGACCCGCGGCGGTCACCCGTGGTCGCTGGACGAGGAGGCCAGCCGGCCGTTCTTCCGGCGCGCGGTCGAAGCCGGGATCACCTTCTTCGACACCGCGAACGTCTACTCCAACGGCTCGAGTGAGGAGATCACCGGCCGGGCGCTGGCCGAGTACGCCCGCCGCGACGAGATCGTCCTGGCGACCAAGGTGCACGGCGTCATGCGTCCCGGCCCGAACGGCGGCGGCCTGTCCCGCAAGGCGATCCTCGCCGAGATCGACGCCAGCCTCACCCGGCTCGGCACCGACTACGTCGACCTGTACCAGATCCACCGCTGGGACCCGCGGACACCGATCGAGGAGACCCTCGAGGCCCTGCACGATGTCGTCAAGAGCGGGAAGGCCCGCTACCTCGGGGCGTCCTCGATGTGGACGTGGCAGTTCGCAAAGGCCCAGTACCTCGCCGACGCGCACGGGTGGACCCGGTTCGCGACGATGCAGGACCACTACAACCTCCTGTACCGCGAGGAGGAGCGGGAGATGCTGCCCTTCTGCGTCGACCAGGGCGTCGGGGTCATCCCGTGGAGCCCGCTGGCCCGCGGACGCCTGACCCGCGACTGGGACGCCACCAGCGCGCGCAGCGAGACCGACGAGTTCGGCCGGACGCTCTACCGCGACGAGGACGCCCGGATCGTCGAGTCGGTGGCGGCGGTGGCTGCGGTCCGGGGCACCAGCCGGGCCCAGGTGGCGCTGGCGTGGCTGGCCGCCAGGCCCGGGGTGTCCGCCCCGATCGTCGGCGCCACGAAGATGTCGCACCTCGAGGACGCGATCGCCTCGGTCGACCTGCACCTCACCGCCGAGGAGTGCCGTCGACTCGAGGAGCCTTACGAGCCGAGGTCGGTGGCCGGGCACTCCTGAGCCGGGCGCGACCCTGACTGCCCAGCGCGACCCTGACTGCCCAGCGGCTCGGGCTGCTGGCCGGCGCCAGCGGCCCGGGCATCCCGAGCTGCCGGGTCGACGTCAGGCGGTGCGGACCGTCCGGACCGCGTGGCGGCGCGCCAGGAGGCCGGCGCCGATCATCGTCAGTGCCAGCACGAGGTGCAGCCAGTTGTCGCCGGTGTTCAGCGGGACGAAGTTCGCGGAGCTGCCCATCCCGACGGCGATCCCGTAGACCCACAGCACCGCGTACACGACCCCGCCGACGAGCAGGTAGGCCCACGCGGAGGGCACCGAGCGGGCCAGCACGAGGCCGGCGACGCCGTACAGCAGATGGACGACGTTGTGCAGCACGGACACCTGGAACACCCCGAGCAGCAGCGCCCCGGACATGTGCCCGGCGAACGTCATCGAGGAGAAGTGTCGGGTGATCCCGGGCACGAAGCCGAGCACCCCGACGAGGACGAACACCGCGCCGTACAGGCGGGCGATCTTCGGCCCGGGTCCCTCGGCGGCTGCCGCGGCGGCCCGGTCCCGCGCGACCTGGCTGGGTCCGGTCTCCATCACGGCGTCCTCCTCGGTGTCGATACCGGATGTCCGCCCGCTGCCGGACGGATCGCGCCCGGCACGGTGACCCGGCGATGTCGATCATCCCCCGGACGACGGCTGCGCGGGTCGGCACCCCCGGCTCGGGAGTGTCCCGGCGGCGCGGCAGACTCGCCTGGTCGTCGAACCGCCGGGCCACCCGGGCGCCCGCAGCGGTGTCGAACCACCTTCGATCGGGGAAGTCGTGATGACGCAGACCGGCGACCGCCCGAGCCGCCCGTCCCGCCCGAGCCGCCTGTCCGGCCTGATCCGTCCGGCGGGGCCGGCGGGGCCGGCGGTGCCGGCGGTGGCCGCCTCCCGGCGGACCGTGCTGTCCGGAGTCCTCGCGGGTGTCGGCCTGGCCGCGTTCATCGACGAGACGGTGTTCCACCAGCTGCTGCACTGGCACCACTTCTACGACCGGTCGACGCCAACCGCCGGACTGGTGTCCGACGGCTTCTTCCACGCCGGTGGCTTCGTCGCGATCGTGGCGGCGCTCTTCCTGTACGCCGACCTCCGGCGGACCGGGGACCTCGTCCGGCGGGCGTGGGCCGGTGCGATCTGCGCCGGCTGGGGCGCGTTCCAGCTCTACGACGGACTCGTCCAGCACAAGCTCCTGCGCCTGCACCAGATCCGCTACCACGTGCACCTGCTGCCCTACGACCTCGCGTGGGACCTGGCCGGCACGCTCGGCCTGCTGGTCGGCCTGGCGCTGCTGCGCCGCTCGGGCCGCCCTCCTGTCGACTCCCGCCCTTGACTCGCTCGGGAAGGCCGCTCGGGGGCCCGCTCCGGGACCAGCTCCGTCACCAGCGCCGGGGCCGGCGGCCGGTGACACCCTGAGCGCGGACACCGTCGCGGGAGCCGTCGCAGCCGGGTCACTCCTGATCCCGGGTGCCGGCTACGCCCTCGGGGTGCTCCGCCTGCACCGCCGCGGCGACCGCTGGCCGGTCGTGCGCACAGCGGCGTTCGGCGACGCCGTGGTGGTGGCGGCGGTCGCCCTGGGCCCGCCGGTGGGCAGCCACGACGGCGACGTGCGCGTCCACGTCGCCCAGCACCTGGCGGTCGCCATGCTGGTACCGCTGCTGCTGGCGCTGTCGGCACCGGTGACCCTTGCTCTCCGGACGTCGCCGCGACGCGCCCGGCGGTGGCTGCTCGCCGCGCTGCACTCCCGACCCGCCGCCGTGCTGACGCACCCGCTGCTGCTGGTGGTCGCCGACGTGGCCGGCGGCTACGCCCTCTACCTCGGGCCGCTGTACGACCTCGCCGGACGCCACCTCTGGCTGCACCTCATGGTGCACCTGCACATGCTGCTGACCGGCTGCGCCCTGAGCTGGGTGCTCGCGGGCCGGGACCCGGCGCCCCGGCCGCTGCGGACGCGCGACCGCCTCGTCCTGCTGGTCGTGGCCGGCGCCGGCCACGACCTGCTGGCCCGGCTAAGTACGCCGAGGGCCGCCCGCGGGGCGCCGGGTCCCCCGGGCAGCTGGACACCGCCGCCGAGCTCCTCGCCTACGGCGGTGACGCGATCGACACGGCCGTCGCGGTGGCCGTGCTCACCGCCTGGTACGCCCGGCGAGGACGCGAGCTGCACCGCTCCACCCGCCGCGACCGCGTGCGGGCGGCCGTAGCGACGCAGCTGCCGGCGCGACCTCCCCCGGGCAGCGCCGGCGCGGCTCAGGGGGTGAAGACGGCCCGCACGCAGCCGTCCTGCTTGTCCTTGAACATCTGGTAGCCGCGGGGCGCCTCGGCCAGCGGCATGACGTGGGTCGCGAGGTGCTCGGTGACCAGCTCGCCGCGGGCCATCCGCTCCAGCAGCATGGGGATGTAGTGCTGCCCGTGCTGCTGGGCGCCCCGCACCGTCAGGCCCTTGTTGACCACCGCGCCGATCGGGAACTTGTCGACCAGTCCACCGAAGACCCCGAGGACGAAGACGCTCCCGCCCTTGCGACACGCGAGGACCGCCTGCCGCAGGGCCGTCGGACGGTCGGACTGCAGGCGCAGCTGCTGCTTGACCTGGTCGTAGATGTACGCCGGCCCGGTGCCGTGCGCCTCCATCCCGACCGCCTCGATGCACACGTCCGGGCCGCGGCCGCCGGACATCTCCCGCAGCTCCGCCAGCACGTCGGTCGCGGTGTAGTCGAGGGTCTCCGCGCCGATGTGCCGCGTCACCTGGGCGAGGCGCTCGGGGAAGCGGTCGATGACGACGACCCGCTCCGCACCCAGCAGCATCGACGCCCGGGCCGCGAGCTGCCCGACCCCGCCCGCTCCCCAGACCGCGACCACGTCACCGGGCCCGACGCCACCGAGGTCAGCACCCATCCAGCCCGTCGGGGCCGCGTCGGAGGCGAACAGCGCGCGGGTGTCACTGACCTCGTCGGGGACGGTGAAGGCGCCGACGTCCGCGAAGGGGACCCGGACGTACTCGGCGTGGCTGCCGGCGAAGCCGCCGAGGGCGTGGGAGTAGCCGAAGCACCCGCCCGGCGCGGCACCCCACAGCGCCTCTCCGACGCCGGGGTTGGGGTTCGTGTTGTCGCAGGAGGAGAACTGGTCGTGCTGGCAGTACCAGCACTGCCCGCAGCTGATGAAGGAGCTGACCACGACCCGGTCGCCGACCCGGTGGCGCTCCACCTTCGAGCCGGTCTCGACGACCTCGCCCAGGAACTCGTGGCCGATGACGTCGCCGCCCCGCATGAACGGGATGTACCCGCCGAGCAGGTGCAGGTCCGACCCGCAGGTCGTGGTCAGCGTCACCTTCACGATCACGTCGCGGTGGTTGAGGATCGTCGGATCCGCGACCTCCTGGACGCCGAGGTCGTTGACGCCCTGCCAGCACAGCGCCTTCACAGCACACCCTCCTCGTCGGCGCGGCCGGTGATCGTGTCGAGCAGGGCGCCCGTCGGCGTGCGCGGGCGCGGACCGGCCGGCTGCGGGCCGACCGCCGTGATCTCCCCGATCTCGACGAGCTGTTTCGTCCGTCGCAGCGCGAGGCGCAGCTCGCCGCGCCGGGGCACAGCGCTGCCCGCGCCGGCACCGGGATCGCGCCAACGCACCCGCAGCTCGGTGCCCCGCCCGCCCGCCGCCGGTGCGGTGGCCACCTCGACGCGGCTGCCCAGGTCCGCGACCGGGCCCCGGGCCACCCCGCGGGCCTCGACCTCGGCCGGCTCCCGGTTGACGGTGATCACCTGCCAGCGCTCGCGCTCGGCGGCCGCAGCGGCGGCGTGCCGCCGGCGCACGGCGCGCAGCCCGACACCCCCCGCGGCCGCGGCGGCCACGGTCACCACCGAGGTGACGGCTCGGACAGGTGAGTCCATGGGGCCTCCCGGGTCGGCGTCCGGCAGGCAGGTGGTGCGATGCGACCGCCCACGGCGTCGCACCCGGACGTCCTCACACACAACACCGGGGCGCGCGAGGTGTCCACCGCAGCGCAGCGACAGCGACGCGCGGGGCCCAGCGACAGCGGCGGGGCGCGGGTGGCCGCCGGCCGCCGGCCTGACCAGTCCCCGACCGACACCACGACCGACACCACGACCGGCGGCTCTACCGTGTGCCCGCACGGCCTCGTCCCGGCGGCCGACAGGACGGTGGGCGAGATGGTCGACGGGTCGCGCCCGGCCGGGCGGGTGCTGGTCGTCGGCTGGTCCAGCGTCCTGCACGGCGAGGCGACCGCCGGTGACGTCCTGAGCATGGCCGCCGTGGCTGCCGCGCTGCACGGCGCCGGCTGGGCCGTGGACACCGCGTGGAGTGCGGTGATGCGCCCCGCAGGCGGGCTGGCCCTCGACGACGCGGATCCCAGTGCGTACAGCCATCTGGTGTTCGCCTGCGGACCGCTGCACGGGGAGCCCGTGGCGGAGCTGCACCGGCGGTTCGCCGGTTGCCGGCGTCTCGCCGTCGGAGTGTCGGTCATCGACCCGGCCGATCCGGCGGTGACGGGCTTCGACGTGGTGATCGCCCGCGACGTCGACGGCGGAGCCGGCCGGCGCGACCTGGCGGCGACCGTCGCGGTCCCTGACGTGCCGGTCGTCGGGGTGTTCCTGACGCACGGCCAGCAGGAGTACGGCGGCCGTCGGCGGCACGAGTCGGTCACCGACGTGCTCGGGGCGTGGCTGCGCGGCCGGCCGGAGGCGACCCTGGACCTCGACACCCGTCTCGACCCGCGGGACTGGCGTCTCGCGGCCGACCCTGCCCAGCTGGAGTCGGTCGTCCGCCGCCTGGACGCCGTCGTCACCACCCGCCTGCACGGGCTCGTGCTGGCGTTGAAGAACGGGGTGCCCGCGGTCGTCGTCGACCCGGTGTCCGGCGGCGCGAAGGTCACGGCCCAGGCCCGCGCCTGGGGCTGGCCGGTGCTCGATGCCGACGAGCTGAGCACCGCGGCGCTGGACGGCGCCCTGACGGTCGCGCTGTCCACCGCGGGCCGCGACGCAGCGCACGCCGCCCGGCAGCGGGCTGCCAGGAGCGGCACCGGGGAGGCGCCACGCGGCGACACCGGCGGCACGGGTGACCCGCAGACCGATGCGCTGCTCGCGGCGCTGTCGGTCGACCGGTGAGCGGCGTGGCAGCCGGTCGCCGGAGCGGTCGCCGGAGCGATTGGTAGAACGGGTCCCATGTCCGCCGCACCGACGCTGGCCGAGCAGGTCACGGTGGTCCTGCTGACCTACGAGTGCGCCGCCAGGATCGACGCGATGCTCGACCTGATCCAGACGGCCGGCGTCGAGGTCGTCGCGGTGGACAACGCCTCCACGGACGAGACCGTCGCTCTCCTGACGCGCCGCCCGGGGGTCCGGGTGGTCGCGCTGCCCACCAACATCGGGGCCGCCGCGCGCAACGTCGGCGTGCAGGCGGCCCGCACGCCCTACGTCGCCTTCTGCGACGACGACACCTGGTACGAGCGGGCCGGTCTCGAGCACGCCGCCGCCGCCTTCGACGCGCACCCCCGGCTCGGGCTGGTCACCGGCCGGATCCTCGTCGGGCCGGAGGAGGAGCTGGACGCCATCTCCCAGGAGATGGCGGAGTCCCCGCTCCCGGCGACCGGCGGGGTGCCCGGGGCGGTGCTGGTGAGCTTCATGGGCGGTGCGTCGGTGGCCCGCGCGGACGCCTTCCTCGCGGTCGGCGGCTACGACCCGCGGTTCTTCATGGGCGGCGAGGAGGAGCTGGTCGGCTGGCAGCTGCTGCGCGCCGGGTGGGAGATGCGCTACGACCCCGATGTCGTCGTGCACCACCTCCCGAGCCTGGCGAACTACCACGCCATGCGCAGCTTCGGGATCCGCAACACCCTCTGGACGTCCTGGCTGAGCCTGTCGGTGCCGGCCGCGCTGTCCTGGACCGCGCACATCGTCCGGAAGACGCCGAAGGACGCGATCCTCCTGCGGGGGCTGGCGATGGCGGTCCGGGGCCTGCGGTGGGTGCTCCGCGAGCGCGACGTGCTGCCGGCCCGCCACGAGGCGATGATCCGGGAGCTGCGTCGCGGGCCGCAGCGCTCCCGCCGGTTCGGCACGACTCCGACGGGGACCTGAGCGGCCGACCGGACGCGTGTCCCGCCGACCCACGCGACCGCCGACCGGACGCGCCGGGCCGATCTGCTAGCGCGGCCGCAGCGGCGGGGTGTCGGCGCCCGTGCCGTCGGCGACGCCGCGCAGGGCTTCGCGGATGACGTCCTCGGCGCCGTGGCGGGGCGCCCACCCGAGCTCGGTGCGCACCCGGGTGGTGTCCAGGGTCGGGATGAGCATGGCGAGGTCCACCCAGCCCGGGTCGGTCGGCTGCAGACCCAGGCGCCATGTGAGGTCGACGACCCCGCGCAGCACCGCCGCCGACACCGGGACCCACCGGGCGCCCAGTGCCCCGGCCAGGGTCCGCGGGTCCAGGACGGGATCGCTCGCCACGTTGTAGGCACCGCGGGCCGTCGGGTCCAGCACGGCCCGCGCGAAGGCGTCGGCGAGGTCCTCGGCGTGCACGACCTGCAGGCGCAGCCGGGTCGGCGCCGGGAGGACGGGCAGCGAGCCGGGACCGGGGACCAGCCGGGACAGCAGCCGGCCGAGGAAGTACCGGCCCTGCTCCGCCCCGGCGCCGGCCTGCAGGGTGAGGACCGGCCGGATCCGCACCGTCCGGATCGCCGGATGTTCGTCCTCGAAGGTGTCCAGCAGCCGCTCGCAGGCCGCCTTGTGCCGGCTGTAGGTCGAGGTGTGCAGCCCACCGGTCGGCCAGCTCTCGTCGACCGCGCGGTCCTGCGGGCCCTCGGAGTAGGCGCCCAGGGAGCTGGTGTGGACGAGGGTCGAGACCCCGGCAGCGGCAGCCGCCTCGAACACCCGCCGGGTGCCGTCGACGTTGACCGCCGCCATCAGCGCGGGGTCCCTCGAGGGCTGCAGCAGGAAGGCCAGGTGCACGACGGCGTCGACGCCGGCGAACGCCGCCTCGCACGCACCGGCCGACGCCTCCGTGCCCAGGTCGATCCGGCGCCGGACGACCCGCGGGGACTCCCCCGTCGCGTCGCTCGCGGGGTCGGGGAGGCGGCTGGCGATCGCCACGACCTGCTCCACCGCGTCCTCGGCCAGCAGCCGCTCGACGAGGCGGGTGCCGACGTTCCCGGTCGCCCCGGTGATCGCGACCCGCACGACGAGCTCCCCCCGTGGCCGATCACCCGCGGCACCTCCGCCGGCTCGACGTCCCGAGTGTGCCGGCAGCTCGCCCATGGCCGGTGCCGGGTCGGCACGGGCCCGCGACGCCGTCGGATCGACAGCGTCGGGTGGCGGGCGGGTCGGGTGGCGCCGGTGGTCGGACGAACGGGGGACTCGCCGTTGTCGGTGGGTCGTGCCACTGTCATTCCAGCCGGTACCTCGTGCCGGCCTGCTGAGCGGTCCAGTGCGACCGCAGGATCGGACAGCATCCATGGCTGTTGATCGACGCGCTCTGCTCTCGACGTCCGGGCTCGGCGTCGCCGCCGTCGGCGCCGCCGCCCTCGCCGCTGCCGCCGGCACCTCCGCAGCCGTCACCTCTCCAGCCCGGACTGCCGGTCCGGGCGGCACGACGCCTGGCGCAGCCGCCGGCGCGGACACCGCACTGACCCACTCGCTGGTCGCCTTCGTCGGTGACGTCCGCGGCGGCGAGATCTCCCTGCTGGTCGGCGAGGAAGAGGTCGTGGTGCGCGACGAAGCGCTCGTGGCCCGCCTCCTGTCGGCTGCCGCCAGGTAGTCGACCGGTCGTGTCCGCCCGTCGAGGAGCTCCCGAGATGGCCGAGCCGACCGCCGAGACCGCCGAGAGCACCGATGGCGCACGCGCGGTGCCGCGGCGGCCGGGCGTCGGATCGACGAGTGCGACACGGACTGCGATGCCGGGAGACGGGTCGTCGATGGTGCACCCTGACGAGGTCGCCGCCCCTGGCCGGGTCGGACGTGCCGAGGGTGGCTCGCCCGGTGGCGCGGGCAGGCGGCAGCACGCGGACGGCGAGGGGCCGCTCCGGACCTGGACTGCCGTCGGCGGTCGCTGTGCGCTCGTCGGTGCCCGCCATCGCCGATCGGCCGCGACCGTGGGGCAACCCGGTCCGTTGCGGCCCTTCCGCGCCCCTTCGCCAGCTGGCTGCCGTCCCGACACGGCCCGGCGGGCCCTCGGTGTCCTGGGCTCCCCCACCCGAGGTGCGGGGAGCTCGGCCCCTTCTCGATCGCGACCTCCCGGTCGCGATCGACCGGCGTCGCGGGACCTCCGCGGCGCCACTCCGTGATCACTCCTACGAGTGACCGATGTGGCACGCTCCGTTAGTGGCTGGTGAGTGCGCGCGGAACACCTCCGCGGTCGACCACCGTTCGCAGAAGGGACATCAACATGTCAGAAGGGACTCGGCGGGTCTTCCTGTCGACGTCGGGCCTGGGGGTCGCCGCACTCGGTGCAGCTGCTCTCGCGCCGACGGTCGCGGAGAAGGTCGCCTCGTCGACCGGCGCGACACCGGGAGCGCTGGACCTGTCCGGTGTGGCCGGCTCACTCGTCGCCTTCGTGGGTGACGTCCGCGCCGGTGAGGTCTCCCTGATGGTCGGGGAGCAGGAGATCGTCGTGCACGACGAGGAACTGGTGGCGCGGCTGCTCCGAGCCGCCGCCCGGTGACGCCTGCGCCGTCCGGTCCGGGCACCTCCGACCGGCGGCCCTGACCCCGTACGACCGTCCTCTCCGTGCACACAGTCCAGCCCGAAAGGTGAACGATGTCCTCGCACCGCGAAGCACCAGAGATCTCCAAGGACCCGGTCGCTGACAACACCGACGTCTACGCGTTCGTCAGCCCCGAGCGGCCCACCCACGTCACCCTGATCGCCAACTTCAACCCGTTCCAGAAGCCGGACGCCGGGCCGAACTTCTACGAGTTCGGTGAGGACGTGCTCTACCAGATCCACGTCTCCCACGGCACCGACGCCAAGGCCGACGTCACCTACCAGTTCCGCTTCCGGACCGAGATCCGGAACAAGAACACGTTCCTGTACAACACCGGCCAGATCAAGCACATCACCGACCCGACGTGGAACCGGCCGCAGTACTACTCGGTGTCGCGCGTGCCGCGCGGCGGCCGGGCGACCGTTCTCGCCCAGGGTCTGATGACCCCGCCGGTCAACGTCGGCGTCCGGTCGACCCCGGACTACGCACACTTCACCGGCGAGGCGACCCACCACATCGCCGGTGGCCGGACGGTCTTCGCGGGACAGCGGGCCGACCCCTTCCACGTGGACCTCGGCAGCGTCTTCGACCTGGGCGGCCTGCGGCCGTTCAACAACGCGCACCTGATCAAGGAGCGCGTCATGCCCGGCATCGACGGGCTCAAGGGCCTCAACGTGTCGACCATCGCCATCCAGGTCCCCATCGCGGACCTGACGCGCCATCACAACCACCCCACCAACGTGATGGACCCGGGGTCGGTCATCGGCGTCTGGGCTTCGGCCAGCCGCCAGCGCTCGCGGGTGTACCACTCCGGCTCGGGCACCTGGATGAACACCGGCCCGTTCGTGCAGGTGTCCCGGCTCGCCTTCCCGCTGTTCAACGAGCTGCTGGTCCCGATGGCCCGCAAGGACCTCTGGAACGCCAACTCGCCCTACCGCGACAAGCAGTTCGCCGACGGCGTGCTGCACCCGGAGCTGGCCGGGCTGCTGCCGGTCCTCTACCCGGGTGTGTTCCCGCACCTGGCGGCCTACAAGAAGCCGCGCGCCGACCTGTCGGCGATCATCCTGACCGGCATCCCGAAGGGGGTCATCCCCGGCTTCCAGAACTACACCGGACCGGTGCTGGCCGACATGATCCGGCTCAACGTCGCGGTGAAGCCCGCGACCAAGGTGAGCAACCTCGGCATCATCGGCGGGGACCTCGCCGGCTTCCCGAACGGGCGGCGGGTACCGGACGACGCGGTCACCGTCGAGCTGCGCGCGGTCGCCGGGGCGCTCATCCCGCTGGTCGACCCGAGCTTCAAGCCCGACGCGGTCGCGTCGAAGGTGACCGACGGCACCAAGAACGACAACCCGCCCTACCTGAAGACGTTCCCGTACGTCGGGACGCCGGCCGGGGGCTACCAGTCGGGTGAGGGCACGCCCCGCACCTGACACGTCGCGGAGCGGGTGACCGGGGGATCGGTCACCCGCAGGTCCACCACCGATGGTGACGGGATCGGCGAGCACGGATGAACGGCGAGGAGGGGCGGGCGGCGTACGAGCCGCCCGCCCTTTCGCGGCGCCCGGGCCGAGCGCCGACCGCACGCCCACGTCGAGCCCACGCCGCACGTCCGATCGCGAGAGCCCTGGACGGAGTCCCATGAGCGACGCCCACGAGAGCCAGCAGACGCAGACCGCCGGGTCGGGCGCCGCCACGGCCGATGCCACCGCGCCGCCGGACACCGCTGACGTCAGCCCGGTCGAGGACAACAGCCACGCCGGCCAGGGACCGGTGATGATCGACATCGGTGGCGAGATCGGCGCTCTCGTCGTCGATGCGCCGCCCGCCATGGTGGGCGTCGAGATCGAGATCCGACCGACCGGGGACACGCCCTACGCCGACGGCACCCGCCCCGGGGGCACCCACCACGTCCACCCTGATGAGCAGATGCCCGCGGATCCGCACCAGCACGAGCACCCGCACGAACCGGCCGGCGACCCGCTCCACGAGCACGCCCATGGCTCGGCCGACGAGCAGCCGCACCCGCACGAGCACCCGCACGACCACCCGCACGACCCGGCCGGGGTCCACCACGGCGGCTCGGTCGACGGCCACGCCCTCGTCCACGTGGCCGTGCTCGAGCGGCCGTCGCCCTCGGGTCCGCGGTGGGCGGCCGTCTACCCGCAGCTGCACGAGGGCACCTACGACCTCTACGTCCGCCCGGCGGAGCCCGTCGCCCTGTCGGTCACGATCACCGGTGGTGCGGTCACCGAGGCGACCTGGCCGGTCCGGCCCGACTGAGCGGTCGACCGGTGGCGCCGGCTCGCACCCCGGCGCCGATCCGCGTGAGTGCAGCCCGGATGCGGTCCATGCTCGAACGGCGCCCGCGGACAGGTGACAGCCGCCCGCGACGCGGTACCTCGTCGTCGTGTCAACCGGGTCAGCAGGTGGTGTCAGCAGGCGGGGCAGAGCCGGGTCAACAGGCCGGCGCCGGCGTCGAGTGGTCGGGACACAGGCCGAAGACCTCGACCGTGTGGGTGGTGTCGGTGTAGCCGGCCACCGCACTCGCCCGGTCGATCCAGTCGTCCAGCTCGGCGCCCGCGACCTCGACGCTGCGTCCGCAGCGGCGGCAGACCAGGTGGTGGTGGTGGCCGCGGTGGCTCTGGCTCGGCCCGCACAGGCGGAAGGCCGCCTCGCCGCCCGGTGCCTGCACCAGGTCGACCGAGCCGTCGGCGACCATCGCGTTCAGGTGCCGGTAGACGGTCGCGAGGGAGACCCGCTCACCCCGGGCCCGCAGCACGTCGTACAGCCGCTGTGCGGTCCGGAAGCCGGACACCTCGCCGGCGAGGGCCGCAGCGACGGCGGCACCCTGGCGGGTCGACCGCCGACGGACCGTGCCGACCCCGTCCCCGAGCAGCTCGCCGTCTGCGGCGGCGGCGCCGCGAGCGTCGGGAGCGGACACGGATGTCACGGTAGGCGCCCCGACCAGCAGGCCGTGGGCCCCGCCGCCACGGCCGGGGTGCCCGCAACCAGCGTGCGTGGCCGGGACGCCGCCGACCGCTGCCTCCGCTCCCGCGGGCCCGGCACCCGAGCGCCCCGCCCGGTCCTGGTCCGCGAGGTCCTCAGATGCGCTGCAGCAGCCGGGTGAGGACCCGCACGGACCGGTGGGCGAAGACCCGGTCGATGCCGGTCGCACCGGTCAGCGCGTCGACGAACACCCGCCGGGTGACGGGCAGCGCGAACACCGCGTGGAAGACCGCCGGATGGCGTGCCTGCGCCCGACGCAGCTCGCGCCCGGCGGCCATCTCGGGGGTGAGGGTGGCCTCGACGGCGGCGGCGTACACCCGGGCGGCCGCCGACACCGCCGCGGCCTCGGACGTCGCCACAGCTGCGGCTGCGCCCCGGCGGGTGCGCGGCGGCCATCGCGGCCGCGGCCGTCCCGGCCAGGCGCCCCGATCGCTGCGCGAAGGAGATGCCCTCGCGGGTCCACGGCTCGAGCAGGCCGGCCGCGTCCGCCGCGACGAGCACCCGCCCCCGGGACAGCGGCGATCCCGGCGCGCGGCACCGCGTCAGGTGCCCCGAGGTGGTCGTGCCGGGCACCCCGTCGAGGCCGAGACGGCCCAGGAACTGGGTGAGGTAGGCCCGGGCCGCCACGCCGTCGGCCCGGTCGGCGATCACGCCGACCGTCAGGCGGTCGCCCTTGGGGAACACCCAGGCGTACGAGCCGGGCAGCGGTCCCCAGTCCAGCTGGAGGGTGTCGGCCCACCGACGTCGCTGGGCAGGTGGCAGCGGCACCTCGGCCTCCAGTCCGACGTCCACCTCGGCCAGCTCGACCCCCACGTGGCGCCCGGTCCGACCGGCCGTGCCGTCGGCCCCGACGACCGCGGGGGCCCGGTGCGGCCCGCCGTCGGTGTCGACCCGCACGCCGGCGCCGTCCGGGTCCGACACCACGTCACGGACGGTGGTGTGCGGGAGGAGCACCGCACCGGCTCGCTGGGCCCGGGAGAGCAGCGCGGCGTCGAGGTCTGCCCGGTCGACCAGCGGGAGCAGCCGGCCGCCGCCGCGGGCCACGGCCCGGAGACCGACCCGGCCGCGGTAGGTGATCAGCGCCCGCCCGACCTCCTGGCGGGCGCCGAGGGGCATCCCGGGCGGCAGGTTGGCGACCGACGGCCCGATCAGGCCGCCGCCGCAGGTCTTGTAGCGCGGCACGTCGGCGCGCTCGAGCACCACCGTGCGGGCGCCGGCCGACGCCGCCGCGAGCGCTGCCGTCGCACCCGCCGGGCCACCGCCGACGACGATGACGTCCCAGTCGCGGGTGACGTCCCCGCCGCGCTGCTCACCGGCCGGCACCGCCCGCACGCTAGCGAGCCCGCCGCCGGGCGGGCCGGCGCCTCGGCAGGCCGGCGCCTCGGCAGGCCGGCGCCTCGGCAGGTCGGCGCCTTTGCGGGTCTGTCCGGCCGGGGCTCAGGTGAGCGGGATCGTCTCGCCGCGCTCGACCAGGCGCACCCGGGCACCCAGCCCGGCTGCAGCCACCTCGGTTCGGAAGTCCGCGAGCGGGGACTTGAACAGTCCGTAGTCGTCATGGTGGACGGGGACCCCGATGCGGGCGTCGACCAGGCGCAGGAGCTGCAGCCCGTCGCGCGCCCCGAGGGTCACCACCGCTCCCCCGGGCAGCGTCGTCCCGCCGAGATGCAGGACCGCGGCGTCGAGGTCGGGGTAGCGCGTCGGGATCTCGTCCAGCGACGGGGTCAGCAGGGTGTCGCCGCTGATGTACAGGCGGAAGTCGACCGTGCCGTCGGGAGCGCCGAGCTCGAGCATGGTGCCCATCACCGGCGGCAGCAGCGCCCGCAGTGCCCCGTGCGCGTGCTCCCCCGGCAGCGCCGTGACCCGCAGGGTCCGCCCGCCCCGGACGAGGGTGTGGTCGGCCCAGGTGCGCAGCCCGACGGCCCGCGCGAAGCCCTGCAGCTGCAGTCGCCGCGATGCGTGCGGCGTGGTCAGGACGGGTACCTCGTGGTCGAGGCCCCGGCGCGCGACCCGGTCCCAGTGGTCCCCGTGCAGGTGCGACAGGACCACGGCGTCCAGCGGCGGCGGCTCGGCGATCGTCAGCGCGGGCTCGGTGAGGCGGCGGGAGACGAGTCCGCGGCCGAGGTAGGCCAGCTGTCCGCGGTGCAGGAAGTTCGGGTCGGTGAGCACCGTGAACCCACCCAGGCGCAGCAGCGTCGTGGCGGTCCCGATGAACTGCAGGGACGGGGCCGCGGGTGCCCCCGGGATGTCGGTCATGGCGTCCTCCGGTCGACGAGCGCGGACCCGGTCGAGCACCGGAGGAGTCCGGGAACCCGCCTGCGTCGGCAGCGGCTCTCTTCCTACGCGGGCCCGCCGTCCGCGGCCACTCGGTGACCCGATCCGGCGCGGCGCCCGGGCGGGCCCTGCGCAGTCGAGGCGGCGCACAGTCGAGGCGGCGCACATTCGAGGACGCGGACAGTCGAGTACGCGGACACCCCTCGAACGGCCCGACCCGGCCGCCACCGCACCTCCCGCGTACTCCACTGCACGCCGGACGGACGGCTCGCAGGACGGGCTGGACCGGACGGGCCACGGTCCACGGGTCACGGGCCAGGACGGACGGCACGCACGACGGACGGCTCACAGGACGGACTGGACCGGACGGGCCGCGGGCCGCTGGACACGGGCCACGGGCCACGGGCCACGGGCCACGGGCCACGACGGACTGCACACCCGACGGACGGACGGGCGGGGCCGCGGTCGTCCGGTCCCGGGTTCCCAAGCGGCCGCGGACCGGGTCCCGGATGGGGCGAATCGCGGCTTGTACGGTCGTCCGGTGTCGAGCCGGCCGGGCCCCCGCCGGTCCCTCCCCCTCGTCACCGCGCCCCTCGCCACCGTGCCCCTGGCCGCCGTCGCCCTCGCGGCCGCGGTCGCCCTCGCCGCCTGGGCGGGCGCGACCGGCTACCGGGGGATGGTGCGGGTCGGCTGGTCGCGGTCGTTCGAGGACCTCACCATCTACCGCGACGCGGCGCTCGCGGCGTGGTCGGCGCACGACGTCTACGACCTCCGCCTGAGCTGGGCGCACCTGCCCTTCACCTACCCACCGTTCGCGATCCTGGTGCTCGGCTGGACGGCCCTTCTCACCGAGCGCGCAGCCCAGCTGACGATGCTCGCCCTCAACGCCGCCCTGCTCCTGGCCGGGTGCCTGCTGTCCTGCAGGAGCGCCGCCGGCGGTGGCCGCAGCCGGACGTGGATCGTGACCGGGGGCTTCGTGGCAGCTGCGGTCGGGTGCTGTCTCGACCCGGTCCTCGCGACGATGGGCTTCGGCCAGGTGAACCTGCTGGTGATGGTGGCCGTCCTGGCCGACTGCCTGCTCGTCCCGCCGCGCTGGCGGGGCCTGCTCACCGGCGCGGCGACCTCGGTCAAGCTGACGCCCGGGATCTTCCTCCTGTACTTCCTGTGCACCGGCCAGCGGCGGGCCGCGTACCGCCAGGTCGTCGGCGTCCTCGCCACCTCACTGCTCGCCGCCCTCGTGCTCCCGGCCAGCTCGCGGACCTACTGGACCGGTGTCGTGACGACCAACCGCGCCGGGCGCACGACCTATGCGAGCAACCAGAGCTGGAGTGGCCTGGTGGACCGCCTGGTGCACGACCGCGGGGTGGCCCTCACCGCGACCCTCGTCCTCGACGCGGTGACGGTCGTGGTCGCCGCACTCGCGATCCGCGGGTGCACCCGCCGCAACGCCCCGCTGTCCGCCGTCTGCGCGACCGCGTTGACGGGGCTGCTGGTCTCACCGATCTCGTGGTCGCACCACTGGGTGTGGGTGGTGCCGCTGCTCGTGGCACTCGCTGTCGAGCGGCCGTTCCGCGGGTCCTTCCCAGCTGCGGTGGGCCTGGTCGCGGTGTTCCGCGCACCGCCGCTGTGGCGGGTGCCCCAGGGGTTCCCGAGCGAGCTGCACTGGGACCTCCGCCAGACGCTCCTGGGCGACCGCTTCTGCCTGGCCGCGGCCGCCGTCCTGGTCGCGACGGCGCTCGGCACCCGCCGCGGCCGCGGGTCGGCCCTCGACGTCCACTCGCAGCCGGCGCCCGCGTCCTCCCCGGGACCACGACGGCCCCCGGCGCGCGAACGCCGGGGGCCGTCATCGGGAGTGCTGGATCCCGGCCGGAGCCGGGTGACGATTAGCGGTAGGTCTGCACCGAACCGGGGGTCGCTGCGTCGGTGGCGGTGTCCTTGACCGTGCTCGCCGAGGAGCGCGCCTGGTCCGCGACGGTGCCGGCGGAGGACGTCGCCTGGTCCTTGACGGTCGAGGCCGAGTCCGCGGCACTGCCCTTGACGGTCTGCACGGAGTCGGTCGCGGTGTCCTTGACCGTCCCGGCCGCATCGGTCGCGGTGTCCTTGACCGTCCCGACAGCCTCGGTCGCGGAGTCCTTGACCGACCCGACAGCATCCTGCAGTGCCGGGGCGAGGTTCTCCTTGACCTGGGCGGCCGCCTGGGCCGCCTGCTCCTTCAGCGGCTCCAGCATCGGCTGGGCCGCGTCCTTGAGCTTCGAGGCGCCACGGGCCTCGGCACCGGTGGCCGGGAACAGGCTCGACACGAGCAGCCCGACACCGAAGGCGACGACACCCGCGGCGAACGGGTTACCCGACACCCGCGCCTTCGCCTGGTCTGGCGCAGCCTGCAGCGTCGTCCCGAGATCTTGGGCGCGCCCGGCGATCGCGTCACCCGCCTCGCCCGCCGACCCGCTGACACTCGAGGTGACGTTGTCGACGGACCCCATGACCCGCTCCTTCAGGCCGACCACCGCACTCTTGGCGGCGTCGACCTGGCGGCCGACCACCTTGCTGGGCGTGACCTTCTCCGCCAGGATGTCGAGGTCCTGCCCGAGGTCCTCGCGGGTCCGGGCGATCTCTGCCCTCAGCTGTTCCGGGTCTTGAGCCATTCCTTGTCCTCCTTCAGCGTCTGCACGGTCGTTTCGGGCACGGGGTTCAGCGTCTTCGACAGCGCGCGGGCACGCAGGAACAGGACCGCCCCGACGATCGCCCAGAGCAGGAAGACGACGAAAGCCCCCCAGGTGTAGCTGTCGAACGCGCTCGCGAGCAGGAACATCAGAGTGAGGGACAGGAACAGCACGGCGAAGTAGCCCGCGCCTCCTGCACCACCGAAGGCACCGGCGATCTTGCCGGCCTTCTTGGCCTCCTGCCGGATCTCGAGCTTGGCGAGCTCGATCTCCTGGTTGACCAGCTTGGAGAGGTCCGCGGTCACCCCACGGAGGATCTCCCCGACCCCGACGTTGGAGACGTCCGGAGCGTTCGAGCCGAGCGGCGTGCTCACCGGCCGCTCGGGTCCGGATAGGGCGTGCCGAAGGACTGGTCGATCGTCTCGGCGCCCGGGGTGGCCGCCGGCATGGAGAAGGTCGTGTCGGTGTAGGTGCCCTGCCCGACCGGCGCCGTCACGGGGACGGGGACGTAGCCGGTGGCGACCGGCGTCGAGTAGGTGCCGCCGACCGGGGCCGGCGGGAGCGCGGGAGCAGTGCTCTGCGCCGCCGCCCGGCCACCGCGCACGAACCGGCCGGTGAGGACGCCGGCGACCATCGCGCCGAGCAGGAACCCGCCCGGCCGCCGCGCCGCCGAACCGCGCAGGTCCGACACGACGCTCTCGGGCTCGCGGCCCTCGAGGTACTCCGCGTAGCGGTGCCCACGCTCGGCCAGGCTCCGGGCGGCCTGCGACGCCGCACCCTTCTCGCCGGGGTGCTCGCTCATCTGCTGCAGCTCCTCGGCGAGGGACCGCAGCGCCTGGGCCAGCTTCTGGCCGGCCGAGCTGGCCTGCTCGGAGAGCTGGGTACGCACCTGGTCGGTCAGGTCGCGGACCTGGTCGAGGGCCTCGCCCGCGACGTGGGAGACCTGCTCCTTGGTCGTGCCGACGACGTCGGAGGCAGCCGACACGGCCTGGGTACCGACGTGCGCGGCCTCCTGCTGGGCGGTCTGCGCGGTCTGGGTGGCGGCGTGCTTCGCCGTCTGGGCGGTCTGCGCCGCCTCGTCCCGCGCGGTGCCGGCGGTCTGGGCCGCCTCGTCGCGCGCGGCGCCGGCAGCCTGCCCGGCGGCACCCGTCGGTTGGGTCGACCCGTACTGGGTACTCATCCGGTACTGCTCCTCTCGATGGAACTGGTCCGTGCGACCCCTCGACCGGACTGGCCGAGTGGCCTCTGGCACTCCTGGCGCCCACCACACCGCTCCCGGCACGCCGCCATGAGGACGGCAGGCGGCGACGCTGCGCGGAGCAGAGTGATGGGACAGCGGGGCTGACAGGCTCTGGGACGGCGGGGCTGACCCGCCGACAGCCGGGACGAGCCAGGGTGGCCCGACGACCGCCGACTCCCCAGCCGCCGTGGCACGTGCGGAATGTATCAGCTGTAAGCCTGCACGACACGCCGGAGCGATCATCGCGGACGAGCAGCCGAGGGGTCTGTCGAGGCAGTGGACGCACCGGGCCGCCGACCCCCGGAGGAGACGGCGGCCCGGACGCAGCCGACAGCGCGGGTGGGGACCCGCGGTGTCGGCGTGGGTCAGTGCTCGGTCGTCGTGCGGGCGTCGTTCTCGATCTCCACGTTCTCCTTGCGGACGTCGGCGCTGACCGTCTCCTGGGAGGTGACCTCCTGTGTGCCCAGGCGGACCCGCTCGACGGGCACCGTCTCCTTGTCGACCACGGGGCGCTCCTCGTGGAGGGTCACCTCGTGGACCTCCTCGGTGAGGTCGCCGCCGGACAGGGCGCTCCCGACGTTGGCCTCGGTGATCGCCTCCCGCTGGAGGGTGACCTCCTCGTGCCGGACCGGGACCGCCTGGGTGACGGTCTCGCTGGTGATGTACTTCCGCAGCCGCGCCCGCCCGGCCTCGCGCCGCTCGACGCCGACCCGGACCCGCTCCTCCGAGCGGGTCATCGCGTCATCGGTCGACGGCCCGGATGTGTCGTGCCCCGACGCCGTGTCGATCGTCCCGGCTGTCCCGGTCGACGCTGTCCCGGTCGAGGCGGTCCCGGTCGACGCGGTGCGGCTCGTCGTGGTGATGTCGGTGAGCCCGCCCGACCTGCCGGCGATGCCCGTGGTGGTGTCCGGCGCGCCGGTCGCGGTCACCGTCTCGCCGCCGTAGGGGACGCCGTAGTAGGTGAACAGCTCTCGCTCGTCCTCGACGCTGAGCTCGGCGCCCGAGTCGTGGTTCGGTGCGTTCTTGACGCGGTCCTTGTCGAACGGCACGGACAGCGAGCCGCCGGCCCAGTCGGCGGCCGCGAGCGGGACGAGGGAGATGTTGCTGCCGAAGAGCCCCGTCTTGACCGCCGCCCACTCGGGCTTCCCGGTGTCGTTGTCGAGGTAGACCTCGTCGACCTTGCCGAGCTTGTCGCCGCCGGTCGTGGTGACCGTGGCTCCGCGCAGGTCTTCGGGGTTGCTGACGTTCACGGGCATGGGTTGATCCCTCCTCGCGGGCTGGCCCCGCGATCGACGGCCACGCGTGCCGTGGCCGGCCTGGTCGGTGCGCGGGACAGCATCGCAGCCGCGACGGCAGCTGACGAGAGCCCGCGGTGCGGACGGTCGGTCCGTGGGCGGACGGTCGGTGCCAAGCCACGACCGGTCGGTGCCTGACCGACCGGTCGCGGCACCGCGTCAGCGAGCGGCGCGCCGGGCGAGCCCGGCAGCCACGTGGCCCGGTCGCTGCATCTCGCCCTGCTGGGCGGTCAGCGCGACGAGGGTGCCCGTCAGGGACGGGATCACCCACTGCAGCGCGCGGAGGCGCTGCTGGATCGACGCGACGTCGGGAGGCGTCTGCGCCGACGGCTTGACCCCGCCCTCGGCCGGGATGCCGCCCGCGTGCTCGGGACTCTGGACCGCTGCCGCGCTCTTGCGTCCGAGCCAGCCACTGGTCGCGGTGGCCGCGAGGGCCAGGACCGTGACGACCGTCTTGCCGATGCTCGCCGCCGCGACGCCGTCCTGGGTCGCGATCCGCTCCTTGTTGGTCACGGTGAGACCGGCGGCGCCGATGAGGTGGATGCCGATCGCCACCGCGTTGACCGGGGCCCAGCGGGCCCAGGCCGCCGTCGAGACCGGGAACCGGTCGCCGGGGTCGCGGACGTCGTTCGCACCGCCGTTGAAGCCGACCGCGCCGGCGAGGGAGCCGCCGAACCAGCTCGCCAGCCCGACGTCGTGGAGCACTCTGAGGACCAGATCCTTGTCAGCCATCCGACTGTCCTACCGCGTGTGCGTGGTCCCGGCGAATCGAAGCGGGCGGTGGTCGCCGCCGCACGTCGGGTGACGCTCCGTGGCACAGTGGTCACTCGGAGATCGTCGGAGACGACGGTCACTCGGAGATCGTCGGAAGCGACGAGCGCTGGTGGCGGAGGTGGCCGGGGTGCGCACGGGTTCGCGGGTGGCCAGGTGACCGGCACGGCTCGGACCACCGAGCTGCGGCGGCTGCTCGCGGGCGGTGACCCGCAGGCATCGCTCGTCGCCCGGGTCTGCGAGGTGAGCTCGCGTCTGCTCGGCGTGACCGGAGCCGGCATGTGCCTGATCGGCGGTCGACGCCAGCAGGTCATCGTGCACGGGACCGACCCGCTCATCGCGGAGCTGGAGGACCTGCAGGTCGTGCTGGGACAGGGCCCGTGCGTCGAGGCGGTCCGCAGCGGCACCTCGGTGCTCGTCCCGGAGCTGCTCGGCCACGACGCCGCCGGCTGGCAGGCACTCGCCGACCAGGCACTCGCCCGCGGCGTCCGCGCCCTGTTCTCCATCCCGCTCCTCGCGGGGACCGCGCGGATCGGCGCGCTCGACCTGTACCGCCTGTTCCCCGGTCCGCTGGACCCGCGTCAGCTCGACGACGCCCGGATCCTCACCGAGATCGCGAGCGCGGCGATGCTCGCGCAGGCCGACCGCGCCCACCCCGACGGGTCGGTCACCGCCCTGCACTGGCTCTCCGACCCCGACGCCGGGCCGGCGCCTGGGCCGTGGATCCGCAGCGCCGGGCCGGTCGTCGACCTGGGCACGACGGTCGGTGAGTCCCTCGCCGAGCTCGACTGGGGACGCCGGGACGGCCGGGACCGGGGCCACGGCGAGGACGCCGCGCACGACCTGGTCGGTGGCCGCGCGGGACCGGCCGCCGGCGGGCGGGCCCGGGCCACCGGCGGCGGCGGCGCGACTCGACCCCGTCCCGGGGCGTCCGGTGTCCACACCTGAGACCGAGGGGCCACCGGTGGCGGTCGACGGGCCGGCCGACGGGGCACACCGGGTGGTCGTCGTCGACGACGACCCCGGGATCCGGCTGGTGCTCGGACGGGCACTGGCGCGGTGGGGCTACGAAGTCTTCCTCGCGGGGACGGCGAAAGACGCCCTGCTGGCACTGCAGGGCGACATCGACGTCGTCGCCGTGGTCTCCGACGTCGCGATGCCGGCGATGGACGGCCTCGACCTCGCCGGGGAGATCCTCCGACGCCACGCCGGGGTGCCGATCCTCTTCCTGACGGGATCGCCGGTGTCGGCGGACCTGCTGGCCAACCCGCTGGTCGGGCTGCTCGGGAAGCCGGCGCGGGTGGCCGACGTCCGCGTCGCCCTGGACGACCTGATCGCGCGGACGGCCGTCGCGGCGGCAGCGGTGGGCGGGCGGTCCGACGGCGGTGCGGCACCGCACCCGACCGGGGCCCCGCACTCAACCGGGGCACCGCACTCAACGGGAGCACCGCACCTCACCGGGGCACCGCACTCAACGGGAGCACCGCACCTCACCGGGGCACCGCACTCGACCCGGGCACCGCTGGCCGCTGGGGACGGGGGGTGGGCCGCGCCGGCGCGTCGTCTGGACGCCGGCCCGACTCGATGAGCGCCGCGCATCGGCCCGTGCCGCCGGTCGGGACGGGAGCAGTGCCCGGAGCGGTCCGCACCGCCGTGCAGTCGCACGCCGACCCGGCGATCACCCGTCTCGCCGCGGGTGTCGCCCACGACGTGAACAACGTCCTGGCGGCGATCACACTCCGCGCGGACCTCGCCCTCGACGGGCTCCGCAGCGGCGCGCCCATCGAGGAGACCGTCGAGGACCTCACCGCCGTTGTGGGCGCCGCGGTCCGGGCGGTCGAGCTCACCGACGCGCTGCTGCTGGTCGCGGGCCGCCCCGCCGATCCTCCCGAGGAACTCGACCTCCGTGCTGTCGTCAGCGGTCTGCGATCCCGGGTGGAGACCGCGGCCGTGGGCCCGACGACGGTGGGCCCGATGGCGGTGAGCCCGATGGCGGTCGACTGGGACCTGCACCCGGTCCCGGCGGTGCTGGCGCCCGCGGCCGCCGTCGAGCGGGTCGTGCTCGCGCTGGTCGCCAACGCCCTGGACGCGACCGGAGGCGGCACCCTCGACCCGGTCGGCTCCGCGAGCGCCGCCACCGGTAGCCCCGCCGCCGCTGGGCCCGCTGGGCCCGCTGGTGCCGCTGAGCCTGCTGCCGCCGCCGGGCCCGCCGGTCCCGCTGGTCCTGCTGCCGCCGGTCCCGCCGGTCCCGCATCGCCCCAGGTGGTCGTCCGCGTGGCACCGTCGCCGCACCCACCGCCGGCAGCCGCGGCCGCCGGGCCACGCCCAGCGGGAGTCCTGCTCGAGGTCTCCGACCGGGGCGCCGGGATGACCCCCGAGCTGGCGGCCCGAGCGGCCCAGCCGTACGTCCACGAGGGTCCCGCGGCCGGGCGTGGGCTCGGGCTCGCCGTCGCGCTCGGTGTCGTGGCCGCCCTGGACGGGACGCTGGAGATCGAGAGCGCGGCCGGCGGCGGGACGACGGTGCGGGTCGTCCTGCCCGCGGTCGCCGCCGCACCGGCACCGGCACCGGCACCGACACCCACATCGACCTCGGCACCGGGACCGGCACCGGCACCGGCACCGGCATCGATGGACACCGCCGCGCAGCCCCGCCGGCTCTGACGGCTGGCCGGGAGGGCCGACGTCCGACCGGCCGGCCTACGGGCGCCGCCGGCCGCGTTAGCGAGCCGATCGTGCTTGCTCCCGCCGGGACGGCTCGATAGCGTGATCGCGACGCTCAGGAGGATGGCGGGTGCCACCTTCCACGAGTGCGCGGAGGTCTGAGATGGGGAGCGTCCCGTCAGCCCCGGCGGCACGCGCTGAGCTGCTGGTCCCCGCCGCCGGCGCCGGCCCCGGAGTGCGGGTCTGGCCGAGTGTCCCGGCGTACGGCCCGGCCGCACGTCTCGTCGTGGGCCGGGTGCTCCGGGACCTGCGCCCGCTGGCCGCCGGAGCACTAGGGGTCGACGCGGACCTCGTCGTCACCGACACGTGGGGCGTCCGGGTCGGACCCCTGGGCGCAGACCCGTCGGTCGACCAGCTCCCGGGCGGGTCCGGCACCGCCCAAGCCACCGCCGCTGCGGCCGCCGCCGCCGGTCCCACCGCGGGGGCTGCGAGTCCAGCTGCCGCCACCGTGACCGCCGCCGCCACCGTGACCGCCACCATGCGTGCCCGCGAGCAGGACTGGGGCACCCTGGAGGTGACCCGCCGCGACGGCCGCGCCTGGGAGGACCGGCACCTCCCGATGGTCGGTCTCGTGGCCGACGTCGCCGCCTCGTGCGTGGCGATGGCCGGGGACTCGGGGCGGCCGGCACCGGGGCCGACGCCCGCCGGCCGCCGGGCGATCGGGGTCGCGGTCAGACAGTCGGGCCGCGGCGTGGCCGACCTCGTGGCCGCGGCCGACGCAGCCGTCGAGGAGGCCCGCCGCGACGGCCCCGGCCGGGTGGCGGTGGGCCGGGACTCGGGCGGTCCACTCCCGGGCAGCCGCGGCGAGCTCGAGGAGGAGCTGTCCCGAGCACTCGCGGCCGGTCAGCTCCGCGTGCACTACCAGCCGATCGTCACCACGGGACCAGTGGGGACGGTGGGGACGGTGGGGACACGGGGGACCGTGGACCCGCTGGCCGGACACCGGCTCGTGGCGGTCGAGGCCCTGCTCCGCTGGCAGCACCCGACGCGCGGACTGCTCGCCGCAGGTGACTTCGTCTCCGTCGCCGAGCGGACGGGGGCCATCGGGCCGATCGGGCAGTGGGTCGTCGAGCAGACGTGTGCCCAGCTCGCGGCCTGGCGGACGCAGCTGCCCGCCTCGGTGTGGCCCCGCGCCTTCGTCAACCTGTGCCCCCGCGAGCTCGCCGACCCCGCTCTCGCCGGCGCTCTCGCCAGGTCGACGGCCGCGCACGGGGTGCGACCGGGCCAGCTGGGACTGGAGATCGTCGAGGGTGACTTCGCCGATCCGGCGATCCTGACCTCCCTGGCCGACCACGAGGCGCGAGGCCACCCGCTGGCGATCGACGACTTCGGCACCGGCTACTCCTCGCTCTCCCGGCTGGTCGACCTGCCGGTCGCGTTCGTCAAGATGGACCGCTCGCTGGTCACCGGGCTGGCCCGCGACGTCCGACGGCGCCGGCTGGTCGACGCCGTGGTGCTCGTCGCCCACACCCTCGGCGCGGCGGTCATCGCCGAGGGGGTCGAGAGCGACGACCAGGTCGGGTCGCTGCGGCGAGCCGGCTGCGACCTGCTCCAGGGGGACCTCCTCGGCCGGCCGGTCCCCGGGGACGAGCTGTCCGGTCGCTGGGTCGAGGCGGCCGATGCTGAGCTCGTGGGCGCCGATGCGGAGCCCGTGGGCGCCGAGGCCGCTCGGCCGGGCCCCGGCGCGGTGGTCGGCGCCGACGGATCGGCCCGCGTGGCGTTCGACTGCCTGGTGACCGGCGCGGCTTAGGAGCCGCTGCCGCCGTACCGTCGACCGGTGACCGCCGACGCAGTGGACGGCGCGGTGCACGGCGCGGCGACCGGCACGGTCGGCCCGGCACCCGGGGACGCGCCGCCGAGGGCTGCCCGTCCGGTCCTGCGGCGCCGCCGGCTGCTGCTGGGAGCGGCCGCGGGTGCCGGCGCGGCGGCCGTCGGGACCGGCGGCGGGGCGGTGCTCTACCGCCGGCGGCACGCGGTGCTGCCGCTGCTGTCCGAGACCGTCGCCAGGACCGGCCCCAGCTCCGCGGGCACCGCCACCGGCGCCGGGGCCGGCACCGGGACGGGAACCGACCGGACCCTCGTCGCCGTTGGTGCCGCCGGCCGGGTCGTCCCCGGGACCCGGGTGCTGCGCGACGCCACCGGCGCGGCCGCGCTGGTGGCCGCGGACCGCGCGTGGCTGGCGGCCGGCGTGCCGTGGACGACGGCGCCCGGGCCGTGGACGGGGCTCGGCCGCGACGCGCTGCTCGACCTGCGGGTGCTGCTGCTCCCCGGTGGCGCGGCGGTGGCCGGCTGGACGCCGGGCTGGCGCTACGTCCGGCCCCGCGACGCCGCCCACGTCGCCGCGGCGCTCGCGGTCAGCGGGCACCCCGCCGAAGCACTCGCCGTGCTGGGGTTCCTGCAGCGCGCCCAGCGGGCCGACGGCGGCTTCGAGGCCCGCTACACCCCCGGCGGGACCGTCGCGCCGGGCGGCCGGCCGCCGCAGCTGGACGGGACCGGCTGGGTCCTCTGGGCCGCCGCCCAGCTCGCCGGGACGCTGGCCCTCACCGACGCGATCGCCGCCCTCGGCACCGTCCGCCCGCTGCTGCTGCGGGCCACCGGGCACGCCCTGGACGCCATCGACACCCCGGACTCCCTCCCCGCGCCGTCACCGGACTACTGGGAGACCCCGGAGACGACCACCACCCTCGGCACCGCCGCACCGCTGCTCGCCGGGCTCACCAGCGTCGCCGGGCCGCTCGTGCTGCTGGGCGAGACGGGACTCGGGCGGGCGGCCGCCGCGGGCGGCCGACGGCTCGCGGCGGCGATCCCCGCCGGCTTCGGCGCGACCGGCTACCCCCGCCACCTGCACGGCGGGGACCGCGACGCCGCCGTCGCCTTCCTCTTCCCGCCCTACGTCCTCGGCGGCGGGGTCCCCGGGGTCCGGACCGCGCTCGCGGAGTCGGCGGCCGCCCTGCGCCGCCCCGGCGGCGGGCTCGCCCCGGGGTCGGGGTGGCGCCAGGACGGGATCAGCTGGACACCCGAGACGGCCCTGTTCGCGCTCGCGTCGGCCGCGTCCGGGGACACCGCGACGGCCCACCAGCGCCTCAGCTGGCTCCAGGCGCACCGGACACGTGCCGGCTCGCTGCCGGAGAAGGTGCTCTACGACGGCCGCCCGGCATCGGTGGCGCCGCTGGGGTGGACGGCCGCCCTGGTGGTCCTGACGCTCAACGCCCTGCAGACGGTGACCGGGCAGGGACTCGACGACCTGCATTGACCGCGCAGCCCCCCCCCCCCCGCCCACTCAGGTCGGGTCGGACCGCACCTGGTCGCGGCCGCTCCGCTTGGCGACGTACAGCGCCTCGTCCGCGCGGCCGAGCAGGTCCGAGACCGACCCGGCCGGCGGCGCGGTCGCGACCCCGATGCTGACGGTCACCCCGAGCCCGTCGGTGACGAGGTCCCAGCGTTGACCGCGGACCCGGGCGCGGACCGTCTCGCAGAACGCGGCCGCCCGGGTGGCGTCCATCCCCGACAGCACGAGGACGAACTCCTCACCCCCCAGTCGCGCCGTGAATCCGGGCTCGGGAGCGGCGCGCTCGAGCAGCAGGCCGAGGCGGGCGAGGGTCGCGTCGCCGACCAGGTGGGAGCGGGTGTCGTTGATGTGCTTGAAGTGGTCGAGGTCGGCGATCGCGAGGCTGAGGGGCACGCCGCGGTCGCGGTGGTCGGCGAGCAGGTCGGGCAGCAACCGGTCGAGGTGGCGCCGGTTCCACAGCCCCGTCAGGGAGTCCCGCTCGGCCAGCTCCTCCAGGGCGACGCTCCGCCGGCGCATCTGGTCGGTCTCGAACAGCGCGTGCAGCGCGGTCGCGCGCGCGTCGGACTCCCGGTCGCGCATCCGCTTCGACGTCTCGTACGCCGTCCGCAGCGCCTCGTAGGCGCCCCGGTGGTCCCCCGTCTCGGCGAGCAGGCGGGACTTGTCCTCGGTGGCGGTCGCCGTGATCTCGGGGAGTCCGCGTTCGAAGGCGAGCCGCTCGGCCCGCAGCACCAGCGCCAGGGCCTCCGCCACGAGTCCTCGGCGGTGGCGGAGCTTCGCGAGGGTCAGCAGGGCCTCCGGGGTGGCCCGGGCCTCCGCGTCGGCGACCTCGGGGTCCAAGATCGACTGCGCGACCTCCTCGGCCCGGGTGAGCTCGCCGACGTCGAGCAGCACCGACGCGATGGTGTCCAGGATCGTCGAGTTGAGCGCGACCCCGTGGTCGCGGGCGACCTCCTCCATGCGGGCGACGAGCGGCAGCGCGTCGGCGGCGCGGCCGCGGCTCCAGTACGTCCAGGCGAAGTTGTTCAGCGACGCGAGGAGCAGGTGCGGGTTGCCGAGCCGCTCGGCGTCGACGAGGACCCGCTGGAAGGGCTCGACGTAGGAGTCGTCACCGGACTGCAGCGCGCTCATGAACGCCAGGACCATCAGGTGGTCGACCCGGAAGTGCTCCGGCGCCGAGTCCGGCAGGCAGCGGACCGCCTCCACGGCGTGCGACAGCGCCTCGCCCATGGCGCCCATCCGCCACAGACACCAGGCGACGATGCTCTCGGCGCGGGCGGTGACCGTCGCGTCGCCGTTGGCCCGGCCGTGGCGCAGGATCGCGTGCACGTCCTCGAAGGCTCCGCTGACGTCGTCCCCGCGCCCGGCCTCGTCGGCGATGACGAGGCGCGCCCGCGCCTGCTCCGCCGCGAGGCCGTGGCGGCTGGCGACGGCGAGGACGGCGAGCGCGCGGTCGTTGAGCCCGCGCCGGTCGGTGTAGCGGCAGGTCTCCAGTGCCTCGAGCTCGGCGGCCAGGTCGGACACCGCCAGATCCGCCACGGCCCGCGGGCGCGGATCGGCGACGGCGGTCGGGCCCGCCGACGCCGGTCGCGTGCCCGGCAGCGTAATGGCCCACTCTCCCGCAGTCCGCGGCCGCATCGGCCACGTCCCACGATCCCTGACCGACCAGCACGCGGGGTCGCGTCGGGTGCCCGTGGGGACGACGCACCCGCGGGCCGTCGTCTCAGCTGGTGATGTCCTTGCTGGTGAACCGGGCCCAGGACAGCGCCCCGAAGACGACCACGTAGGCGAGCTGGGTGGCCAGCCCGTGCCCGATGCCGGTGAGCGCGACCGGCTGGCGGAGCAGGTCGCCGAACGCCAGCCATGGATGGCTGAACAGATAGGGGTGGACGACCGACAGCTGCGGGATCGCGTCGACGATCTCACTGATGACCGTCAGCACGATGACAGCCGCCATCGCGGCGATCGGGACCTCGGTCAGCGTCGACACGAACAGCCCGATCGCGCCGACCCCGGCCAGCATCGCGATCACGTAGAGGGTCACCAGCACCGCGCGCCAGACCGCCGCGCCGTACCCGATCGTGCTGCCCGACAGCAGCGTGACCGAGCCGTGCGGGAACAGCGCCAGCCCCACCAGGAGCCCGACCAGGGCCACGGTGAGGGTGCACGCCGCCGCCCACACGACGATCCCGACGTACTTGACGACCAGCAGCCGGGTCCGGCCCACCGGGACGACGAGCAGGTTGCGCAGCGTCCCGGACGACGCCTCCCCCGCGACCGCGTCCCCGCAGCTGACGGCGACCGCGAGCGGCAGGAAGATCGGCAGGGTCACGACGAGGGAGGTGAAGACGAGGAACAGGCCGTTGTCGGTGATCTGGGACAGAAAGGACGGGCCCTCACCGGGGGAGGAGCTGTTCGAGACGTCGACCGCGATCCCGAGCGCCACCGGCGCCAGCGCGAGGACCGCGAGCAGCACCAGGTTGCGGCGTCGCCCGAACAGCAGCGCGATCTCCGACCCGACGAACCGCAGGCCGAGACCGGACACGCCTGGCGATGTGGCGGCCTCCACCGCCGACTGGCCCGCGTGCGGACGCACGGGACGGTCCCGGGTCCCGAGCTCGGTGACCTCACTGGTCGACATCGAAGCCCTCTCCGGTCAGCGACACGAACACGTCCTCCAGGTCGGGCCGGTCGACGACGAGCTGGCGGATGCGCACACCGGCCGCGACCAGCGCCGGTGCCAGCGACTCGACGTCCACCGTCCCGAGCTCCGCGGTGACCACGTCGGCGCCCACGGTCGGCGCCGCCGTCCCGGCCCGGGTGAGCACCTCCGCCGCCGCGGCGGGGTCCGGCGTCTGCACCTTCACCTGCACCCCGGCGGCGGCCCGCAGGTCACCCATCGCCCCGGAGAACACCAGCCGCCCCCGGCTCATCACCCCGACGTGGGTGGCCACCTGCTCGATCTCCGACAGCAGGTGGGAGGACAGGAACACGGTGGCGCCCTCCGCGGCGACCTCCCGGACCAGGGCCCGGACCTCCCGGGTGCCCTGCGGGTCCAGGCCGTTGGTCGGCTCGTCGAGGACGAACAGCTCCCGCGGGCGGAGCAGCGCGCCGGCCAGGCCGAGACGCTGGCGCATGCCGAGGGAGTAGCTGCGGTACCGCTTGCCCGCCGCCGCGCCGAGCCCCACCCGGTCCAGGGCGTCCCCCACCCGGCGCCGCGACGACGCGCCCCGCACGGAGCGGTCGGCGGCGTCGAGGCGGCGGAGGTTGGCCGCTCCCGACAGGTACGGGTGGAACGACGGCCCCTCGACGAGGGCGCCGACCCTCGGCAGGACCCGGCCGGCCGCCTGCGGGATGGGGCTGCCGAGCAGCGTCGGCGTCCCGGACGTCGGCGCCACCAGGCCGAGCAGCATCCGGATCGTGGTGGTCTTCCCCGACCCGTTGGGGCCCAGGAAGCCGTAGACGGACCCGTGTGGGACTTCGAGGTCGACCCTGTCCACGGCGACCTGGCCGCTCGGGAACCGCTTGGTCAGGGCACGGGTGCTGATCGCCGAGGTCGACGCGGTCGACGCGGTCGACGCGGCCGACGCGCCCACGGCCACCGCCGTCACCTGCCGGTCACTTGCCGGCGGCCTGCTCGACCAGGGACGGGTCGACCGCACCGGCGAACACCCGGCCGTCGTCGAGCAGCAGGACCGTCAGCAGCTTGGTCCGGAGGAGCCGGCCGGTGCCGAAGGACCCGCTGACCGGCGTGGCCGCCCGCAGGACCGTCGAGAGCTCGGCGGCGGTCGAACCGGTCGAGCCGGTCGACGCCGAGGCGCCGGCGGCCGAGGACCCACCCGACCCGAGGAGCCCGGCGAGAGCACCCGTCCCCTTGACCTCGACGACGCTCGTCCAGCCGTTCCCGGTCACGACCGGCTTCGCGCCATCCTTCGCCGCACCCGACCGCTTCGCGGCACCGGCCTTCGCGGCAGCTGTCGTGGCGGGATCGGCCTTCGCACCGACCGCGCGGAGGTCCTTGGTCGTGACCGTCGCGCCGGGGGGCGGGGAGAAGGCGAAGACCGAGGCGTCGGGCGCGCCCAGGGTCACCGCGGTGTAGGCGGTGGAGAAGGCGGGGGCGGCGGTGCCGCGGGCGAACACCTGCACCCGCAGCGGCGCCGAGGTCTGCGCGTCGACGGCCAGGGTGACGCGCGCCACCAGCGACCGCGCGTCCTTCGGGACGAGGCGGAGCTCGTAGGCCGTCCGGCCGGCGACGTCCGCGGTGCCCATCGTCACGGTGGTGCTCTTCCCGAGCATCGCGAGGACCTGCTGCGCGGCCTGCTGCGGGCTCGTCGCCTTCGCGAGGGCGCCCGCGTCGGGGCTGGCGTCGGTGTAGGAGTGCGCCCCGGCTCCCCCGGCAGCTGTCGCAGCGCCGGTCGTCGCGGCCGGGAGCAGCAGGTGCTGGGCGGTCTTCGCGCTGCTCGACCAGATCCAGGCGTTCGCCCCGTCGCGCACGACGTCGGTCTCGGCGAGGTCGCCGAGGACGGCCACCCGCTCGCGCTGGTCGGAGGCGTACCAGAGGCGCAGGGTGTGCGACCCGGACAGCAGAGAGGTCAGCGACGTGGCCGAGCCACTGCCCGGGAGCGCCGGGATCCCGAGGTCCGCCGACTCCACGACGGTGCCGGACATCGGCTGCGGCTTCGCGGTCGCCAGCGACGCCAGCACCTGGGCCTGTGACTTCGGCGTCGGTGCGCCGGTCACGGCGGCGGCCAGCTGCGGTGCGGCGCTGACCCCGGCCGTCACGGCTGCGACGGCGGCGACCGCACCCACCGGGACGGCCCACCGCGAGCGGTTGCGCCGCGCCCGACCCGCGCCCGGTGTGCTGGCGGGACCACTGCCGGAGCTGCTGTCGGGAGTCGCGGGGGTGCGGGGGTCGCTCGGTGTCATGCGACCACTGTGCCGCCGCCGCGCTGAGAGTGCGCTGAGACCCAGGGCCGGCACGGAGCCCCGTCGCCGCCACTCGTCCCGGAGGCCCACCGGAGGCGGCACGCTGGGGGTGTGCGGGTGCTGGTCGTCGAGGACGAGGAGCGGATGGCCCGCGCGCTGGCCCGCGGGCTGCGCGCCGAGGGGGTCGCCGTCGACGTCGCCGTCGACGGCGAGCAGGGGCTCGCGATGGCCCGCGGCGGCGGCTACGACGCCCTCGTCCTGGACCTGATGCTCCCGCGGCTGTCGGGCTACCGCGTCTGCCAGGCCCTGCGCGCGGAGGAGAACTGGGTGCCGGTGCTGATCCTGTCGGCCAAGGACGGCGAGTACGACCAGGCCGACGCCCTGGACTACGGCGCCGACGACTTCCTCGCCAAGCCCTTCTCCTACGTCGTCCTCCTCGCCCGCCTCCGCGCCCTGCTGCGCCGCGGGCGCCCGGACCGGCCGGCGGTCCTGACCGCCGGTGACCTGACGCTGGACCCGGCGAGCCGGCAGGTCACCCGGGGGACGACCCGGGTCGAGCTGACCCCGCGGGAGTTCGCGCTGCTGGAGTACCTGCTGCGCCACCGCGGCGAGGTGGTGTCCAAGGCGGCCCTGCTGACCCACGTCTGGGACGGCCCGGTCGACGGCACCGGGGACTCCAACGTCGTCGAGGTCTACACCGGCTACCTGCGGCGCAAGATCGACGTCCCGTTCGACCGGTCCGCGGTGCAGACCGTCCGCGGCTTCGGGTACCGGCTGGCGGCGGACGGCGGCTGACGCGGTGGCGACCCGGTCGCGGCGCCGCGGCCCCGCGTCGACCACCTCGTGGTGGGCTCGGCGGACGGTCCGGGCCCGGATCACGCTGCTGGCGACCGCCGTCGTCGCCCTCGCCGTCGGCGCGGCCGGCGTGCTCGCGGTGCAGCTGCTCGGCTACGTCCTGATCCGCACCGTGGACGCCGGCGCCCGGTCGCAGGCGGCCGAGCTCGCCGGGCTCGTCAGCCGCGGGCAGCTCCCCGAGCCGCTGCCGGCCTTCGGGGGGACGGCGGCCCTGCAGGTGGTCGACGGCGCGGGGCACGTGCTGGCCGCCTCGGCCGGCGGCGACCGCCTCGCCCCCCTGGTGCCGGTGTCGGAGCTGGCGGCGATCCGGCGCGGGCGGGTCGCGGACCTGCCGGCGGCCCGCCTGGCCGGAGCGGACCCGATCCGGGTCGTCGGGGCCATCGCCGACCGGGACGCCGCCGGCCGGGCCAGCGGCGGGGGGGCCAGCGGCGGGGGGGCCAGTGGCAGGCGGGCGGCCGGCGAGCGCACCGTGCTGGTCGGGGTGTCGGTGCAGGACGTCGCCCACAGCCTCCGCCTGGTCGCGGCCGCCGCGGGGATCGGCGGCCCGCTCGCGATCGCCGGCTTCGCCGTCGCGTGCTGGCTGCTCACCGGCTCCGCGCTGCGCCCGGTCGACGTCCTGCGCCGCAGCGCCACCCGCATCACCGCCGCCGGCTCCGACCAGCGCCTCCCGCTGCCGCCGGCGCGCGACGAGGTGCGCGCGCTGGCCGAGACCCTCAACGCGATGCTCGACCGCCTCACCGCCGCGGCCGTGGCCCAGCGGGCCTTCGTCGCGGACGCCGCGCACGAGCTGCGCAGCCCGGTCGCGTCGCTGCGGGTGCAGCTGGAGGTCGAGCGCGACCACCCCGATCCCGCGGCCTGGCCGTCGACGGTCACCGACCTGCTGGCCGACCTCGGTCGCCTCGACCGCCTCGTCGCGGACCTGCTGGCCCTGGCCCGCGCCGAGCAGGCGACGCCCGGCGGGCGGGCGGCGGTGGTCGACCTGGCCGAGCTGGCCCGGGCCGCGGCGGCCGACCCGGCGCTGCACCGCGACGGCATCCGCGTCGTCGTCGGCGGTCCCGGTGCCCTCGCCGGGGAGGTCGGCCCCGGTGTCCCCCGGGGCGACGTCGCCACCGCGGGTGCCGGAGCCGGCGACCGGCGTCCTGCAGGACCGTTCGTCAGCGGCGATCCCGACGCCCTGCGGGGAATGATCACCAACCTGCTCGCGAACGCCGTCCGCCATGCCGCCACCGGCGTCCGGGTCGACGTCCGGTCGGTGAGTGGGTCGGTGGAGCTGACCGTCGCCGACGACGGCCCCGGGATCGCGGCGGCCGACCGCGCCCGGGTGTTCGACCGCTTCACGCGCCTGGACCCGGCCCGCGGCCGCGACCCGGGACGCGACCGGGGCGGCGCGGGACTGGGGCTGGCGATCGTCGCCCGACTGGTCACGGCGCACTCCGGGACGATCACCCTGACCGACGACCGGCCCCGGGCCGACGGCGTGCTCGGCCCGGGCGCTCCGGCCGGGCCGGACCACCTGGACGGGCAGCGCGACCAGGCCGGTCCGGGTCTGCGGGTCCTCGTGGTACTACCGGCCGCGCCGGCGGCGTGACCGGCCCGGCGGGCGGCGCCTCCGTCCGGGCACACTCGACCCGTGGACGACGGCGCAGCCCCCGATCCGGCGCGGGCGGCCGCCGTGCGGACGGTGCGGAGCTCGGTCTGGGTGGCCGGCGAGCTGGTCGCCAAGGACATCGCCTTCGCGGACGTGTCGGAGCACCTCGCACGTCCGGACCACCTTGTCTGGGTGGACCTGTGCGACCCCGACGACGCGGAGCTCGACGAGCTCGCCCACGAGCTCGACCTGGACCCGCTGGCGGTTGAGGACGTCATCGCCCACCTCGAGCGGACCAAGGCGATCCGCTACTCCCACTACACCGTGCTGACCGCCTACGCGGTCCGCACGGCCACCCCCGCGGGCGAGCCCGGGCGGACGGCCCGCGACGACCGGGCGCAGCCCGACCGCGGCCGGGGCGCCGAAGGCGCGAGCGTCGGCGGCCACCGGCACCCCGGCGGTCGCCGGCGGTCCGGCAGCCGCGACAGGTCCGACACGGGAGACAGGTCCGACACGCGAGACAGGTCCGGCGGCCGCGACAGCACCGGCGACGGCGGGGACGGCGACCCGACCGACCCGCTGTTCAGCCTGGAGCGGGTGTCGGCCTTCGTCCTCCCGCGCGGCCTGGTCACCGTCCGCCACGGCGACGGCTTCGACATGGCGCCGGTGGTGCAGCGCTGGGACGACGACGCCGACCTGCTCCGCCACGGCGTCGGCGCCCTCGTGCACGGCCTGCTCGACACCGTCGTCGACGGCCACTTCGAGGCCGTGCAGTCCCTCGACGACGCGATGGAGGATCTCGAGGAAGGGCTGTTCGACCAGGAGGCCCGCACGACCCTGGTGCAGCGGCGGACGTACCAGCTGCGCAAGGACCTGGTCGCGCTGCGGCGGGTCGCGCTGCCGATGCGCGACCTCGTCAACACCGTGCTGCGCCACCGCCGCGACACCGAGTCCACCCCCGAGCTGGACGCCAGCTACGACGACCTCTACGACCACGTGCTGCGGGTGGCGGAGTGGACGGAGAGCCTGCGCGACATGGTGTCGACGATCTTCGAGACCAACCTGTCGCTGCAGGACCAGCGCCTCAACACGGTGATGAAGAAGCTGACGAGCTGGGCGGCGATCATCGCCGTGCCGACCGCGATCACCGGCTATTTCGGGCAGAACGTGCCCTACCCGGGGTTCAGCAAGGAGTCCGGCTTCTACGCCAGCCTCGTCCTGATCGTCGTGATCGCCGGTGCGCTCTACGTCGGGTTCCGCCGCCGCAACTGGCTCTGAGCGCGGGAGACTGCGCCGATGTGCGGTCGCTACGCGAGCTCCCGGTCCGACGACGACCTGCGCGCGGAGTTCGGGGCCGCGATGGCCGTCGGCGCGGCGCGGCCGCCGTCGTGGAACGTCGCGCCCACCCAGCAGGTCCGGGCGGTGCTGGAGCGGACACCGCGCGACGCACCCGACGCCGCCCCGGTGCGCGAGCTGCGCAGCGTCCGGTGGGGCCTCGTGCCGTCCTGGGCGCCGGACCTGAAGATCGGCAGCCGGCTCGTCAACGCACGGGTGGAGACGATCACCGAGAAGCCCGCCTTCAAGACCGCCGCGGTCCGCCGACGGTGCCTGCTGCCGGCCGACGGCTACTACGAGTGGGGGGCGCACCCCGGGGGTGGGCCGAAGACGCCGTGGTTCCTGCACGCCGCCGACGGCGCCGGCGTCGCCTTCGCCGGGCTCTACGAGCTGTGGCCGGACCCGGCCCGCGACCGGGACGACCCGGACCGCTGGGTGTGGTCGGCGACCGTCGTCACCACCCGGGCCGGTGACGCCCTCGGCCGCATCCACGACCGGACGCCGCTGATCGTGCCGGAGTCCCTGCACGACGACTGGCTGGACCCGTCGACCACGTCGCTGGTCGACGTCCGCCGCCTCCTCGACGCGATCCCGGAGCCGCACCTGGTGCCGGTCGAGGTCTCCACCGCGGTGAACCGGGTGGCTCTGGACGGCCCGGACCTGATCACGCCGGTCACCCGCTGAGACCGTCCGCTCACCGCTGATCGTCGCGTCGGACCGTCGGTCGGACGTCCGTTTCCGCTGTGTTAACTACCGCTCCGCCGGGCTGTGTGCGCTGGATGGGCCGAGCAGGGGTAGGGCACGATGGCGCCATGGCGAGCCGCGCGGTCCGGGTCGGGTGCGAGTTCGCCTACGTGGCCGACCTCGACACCCCGTCGGTCTTCCAGGTCGAGCCCGCCGACTCCCCCACCGTGTCCCTGCGCGACGCCGCGTGGTCCACCGAGCCGGCCGTCGACGTCCGCCGCTACCGCGACGGGTACGGCAATGCGTGCACCCGGCTGACCCTCCCGGCCGGACCGTCGACGATCCGCTTCGAGGCCGTCGCCGAGGTCCCCGACGCCACCGAGGAGGTGGACCTCGACGCGCCGGAGGTCCGCGCCGAGGACCTGCCGGACGAGACGCTGATGTACACCCTGCCGAGCCGCTACTGCCTGCCCGACGTCCTCGGGGACGTCGCCTGGGCGCGCTTCGGCGGCCACGAGCCGGGCTATCGCCGGGTCCAGGCCATCTGCCAGCACGTCCACGACCACCTGGCCTTCGCCTACGGCAGCTCGACCGCGCAGTCCACCGCGGCCGACGTGTACGCCGCCGGCCGCGGGGTGTGCCGCGACTACGCCCACGTCGCCATCTCGTTCTGCCGGGCGTTCAGCATCCCGGCCCGCTACGCCTTCGGGTACCTCCCCGACATGGACGTCGTGCGCGACCCGGCACCGATGGACTTCGCGGCCTGGTTCGAGGTCTGGCTCGGAGACCGCTGGTACACCTTCGACCCGCGCAACAACCGTGCGCGCAAGGGCCGCGTCGTCGTCGGGCGCGGCCGCGACGCCGCCGACGTGGCGATGGTCACCACCTTCGGCGGCCCCAAGCTCGACTCCATGACGGTGATCGCGCAGGAAGTCTCGTGATGCTCGACCCGTCCACCCTCGGACGGCCGCTGCTCGAGGACGGCGGGGTGGACCTGGACTCCGCCGAGCGGGTCACCTACGTCCTCGAGCAGAGCTTCCGCTACGACTACGACGCCCCGGTGAGTGCGCTGCGCCAGAAGCTCGTCGTCGTCCCGCCGGCGCGGCACGGCAGCCAGCACTTGCGGGCGCACCGGGTCGGCATCGACGGGGCCAGTGCCCGGCGGCGGCTGCGGCGCGACGGCCGGGGCAACACCGTGGTGCAGTTCCACGCCGACGAGGTCCAGGCCGGGGTCGAGTTCACGGTCGCCGCGCTGCTCGAGCGGGTCCGCGACGACGGTCTGCCGGAGCTCCCGAGCGCGGCGCTGCAGCGGCGCGACCTGCTCGCGCCGACGCCGCTGACCGCGCCCGACGAGCGGCTGCGCGACTGGGCGGCCGACCTCAGCCACCGTGGCGACAGCCCGCTCGAGCGCGCCCAGCGCATGTGCGCCGCGGTCCACGCGGAGATGACCTACGAGTACGGCGTCACCGCGATCGGGACCCCGGCCGCTGACGCCCTGGCGGGTGGGCGCGGGGTGTGCCAGGACTACGCGCACATCCTGCTGGCGCTGTTCCACGCGGCCGGGATGCCGGGGCGGTACGTCTCCGGGCACCTGCTCGGCCAGGGCGGCACCCACGCCTGGACCGAGGTCGTCGTGGCCGAGGGGGACCACGCGGTCGCGGTGCCGCTGGACCCCTGCAACGGCCGGCCCGCCGGCTCGCGGTACGTGACCGTGGCCACCGGGCGTGACTACCGCGACGTCGCGCCGACGTCGGGCTCGTACGTCGGACGCTCCGCCGGGCGGCTCACCGCCCGCCGGCGGGTCGGCGTCCTCGAAGCTGCTTGAGCCGCTCGACGCTTCCTGACTCGCTCCGGCGACCGCCACGCGCGGACCGGGTCCGGAGCGCTGTGTCCCGAGTGCCGTCCGGGTACCGTCCCCGCGGCGCCGCGTCCGCGCTCGTGTGTGACGCTCGTCACCCCGAGAGCCCGGACGGACACGAGGTGCAGCGATGCCGGTCGACAGACGCCACGCCGTCCTGCTCCTGGCGGCCCTCGCCCCGCTCGGGGTCGCCACCGGGGTCGCCGAGCCGGCGGCGGCCGCGGCGCTGCCTGCGATCACTGGCCCGCGAGCCCGGGTGCGCCTCGAGCTGCGGGGCCCCACCCGGGCCGTCAGCGAGCGGGCTTTCACCGTCACCGTCCACCTGGTCACCGGTCGGGCGCTGCACCGCGCGTCGGTCGAGCTGCAGGCCGCCGCGGGAGTCCGCCCCTCGGGTGCGGTGACCGCGTGGCGGCCGGTCCGCCGCATCGTCCTGGACGCCGAGGGCCGCGGCCACGCGACGGCGACGGCGTGGCGGACGGGTGCGTACCGGCTGCTGTTCGCCGGCAGCACGCGCCTGGCGCCGGCCACGAGCACCGTGCTGCGGGTGACCGCGGGACCGGCCGCCCGACCCGTCGTCCCGCCGGCGGGGGCGCCGGCCCCGACGGTGGACCGCGGCGTCGACGGCCGCGGCCTCCCGGGCCCGCCGGCCGTGGGACGCGGTGCCAACGCGACGGTCCAGGCGGTCCCCGATGTGGTGTGGGCCCGGATGCAGCACGCCAGCTGGCGGCCCGGCGCGCCGGTCGGACGGGCGGACCTGCGTCTCCTGCGCGTCAACCACTGGGGGTTCGACGGGTACCGCCACCGCGGTGAGCTCGTCGTCAACGCGACGACCGCACCCGCTGCGGCGGCGGCGTTCACCGACCTGTTCCACCTGGGTTTCCCGATCCGGCGGATGGTCCTGCCCGACGTCTTCGGCCGCAGTCGGGTCCTCGGCGCCGACGACTACGCGTCGATGGCCGCGGACAACACCTCGGGTTTCAACTACCGCTACGTGGACGGCGAGGAGGCACGCCGGGTGCTCAGCCCGCACGCCTACGGGAACGCGATCGACATCAACACCTGGGAGAACCCCTACGAAGCGCCGACCGGGGTGTTCCCGGACCGTTTCTACCTGCACCGCTTCGCGGGTGCCCGCGGACTGTTCCTGGCCGGCTCGGCGGCCACCCGGGCCCTGACCCGGCACGGATTCGTGTGGGGTGCGTCCTACGGCGACTTCCAGCACTTCCAGTACCCGTTCCGCTCCGTGCACGGCCTCGTCGCGATGGCGGAATGACCGTCGCCGGCTGACGGGCGGCACACCGCCGTGGCCCAGCGGCGGACCACCCGGCGTGCGCCCGGGCACCGGTCAGGACTTTGTCGTCGACCGCCGGTCAGTGATTTCTCGCCGACCACCGGACACTCCTGCACGATCCCGGGACGGCCGGCGCTGCGTCACGGCGTCTCCGCGGAGCGTCGCCCGGAAGTCGCCGACTGCCACCATCGTCGCGCGGAGATCAGTTTCCTCAGCCCAGCCTGAGATCTCGGGCTCTGCCGATGTACGCCCGGTTCCTCTCGAGCAGCGGTACCGCGCGGCTGCCCCGCTGTTGCGACATCTCGACCGTCAATGCCGCACAATGGGCGCACCGACAATGGCTTCCCCCGGGAGCCGGACAGGACGTGGAAGACGTGAGACTGACGATCGATT
>JAABVA010000151.1_pt1 | contig 89911 bp, 87 predicted proteins | sample 5560331 | NCBI WGS metagenome assembly JAABVA01 (sample SAMN12812661, study PRJNA571458) | rock metagenome | isolation source: Antarctica rocks | place: Antarctica: Victoria Land, Mt New Zealand sud | collected 2016-01-07
GACACGTCGCCGTATCGGGACAGTTCCCTGATTACGGGCAAGACGCGAGCGCGCTCCTCGGTCAGCGGGACGCTGCATGCTCCTGGTCGGGTCGATTCACCGCCGACGTCGACGACCCAAGCACCCTCGTCGTACATTCGACGCCCGGCCGCGACCGCCTTCTCGCGGGTGTCGAACTGTCCCCCATCGCTGAAGGAGTCCGGTGTGAGGTTGAGGATTCCCATCACGCGCACTGTGTTCACTTCTCCCAACGGGTCGGCTACACCTTCCGCACCTACGGCGATTAACCGTCCGCGGGGGACGCCTCGGCGATCTCGACCACATTGGTCAGGAGCATCGCTCTGGTCATCGGTCCGACTCCTCCGGTTGCTCCGCTGAGCTTGCCGGCGACGCTGTCGACGGAGGGGTGCACGTCACCTAAGATGCCTTCGATCGTCCGGGTGATGCCGACCGACAGGACGGTCGCTCCGGGGCTTACCCACTCGGGTTGGACCAGATGAGCGACGCCTGCCGCCGCGATCACCACGTCAGCGGCGCGGGTGTGCGCGGCGACGTCAAGAGTCGCTTCGTGACAGAGCGTCACCGTCGCGTGCTCACTGCTCCGGGTCAGCATCAGGCCCAACGGTCTGCCGACGGTCAGGCCGCATCCGATGATGCAGAAACGTGCGCCCGTGATGGGAACATCATGGTATCGAAGTAGTTCGATGATGCCGCGGGGAGTGCAGGGCAGCGGAGCCGGAATGCCGAGCACCAGGCGGCCGAGGTTGGTCGGGTGCAAGCCGTCGGCATCTTTTTCGGGGTCGATCAACTCGAGGACGCGGTGGGTGTCTATGTGTTTCGGCAGGGGCAGCTGCACGATGAAGCCAGTGCACGCGCGGTCGACGTTGAGTCGGAGAACCGCTGCCTCGATGTCTTCCTGCGAGGCGGTGTCGGGCAGGTCCACACGAATCGAGGACATGCCGATCTCTCGGCAGTCACGGTGCTTTCCCGCGACGTAGGAATGGCTTCCCGGATCCTCACCGACGAGGATGGTCCCCAGGCCGGGTCGGATTCCCTGCAGTTGGAGCATGGCGATCCGCTCGGCGAGCCCGAGCTTGATCCGCTCGGCCACCAGCTTCCCGTTGATCAGTGTCGCAGTTGCCATGGTCAGTTTCTCCGGCCGTCTTGGGCCGGGATGAGCAGTGGTCTGACAGACATGGGCGAGGCCTAGTTTCCGACGGTTGCGGAGCTGGCCGCGAGCCGGTTCTGCACCCAGTCGTGGAACGCGCCGATGTGGTGCTCGCTGGGGACCAGGACACCGCCGTGCGCGTAGACGCGGGAGCTCATGGCCGGCTGGCAGCGCTCACAGGCCGCGAAGTCCTGCTGGTTGACCCGATGGAACAGCTCGACGGAGGCGGCCACGTCCTTCCCGCTCGCAACGACTCCCGGCAGGTACAGCCAGTCGCACTCGACGACGGTGCGGTCGGGTGCCAGGGGATACATGCGATGGAAGACGACATGGTCCGGGACGAGGTTGAGGAAGACCTGGGGCTTGATGGTGATCGCGTAGTAGCGGCGATCCTGGTCCTCGGATATTCCCGGGATCCGGTCCATACCCTCGGACCCGTTGACGGTGAAACCCTTGATGTCCGCACCGAACTCGGCACCGTGGCCCACGAAGAACTGGGCGGCGAGGCCGTCGGCGAACTCCGGTAGGACCTCGGTGAGCTCGGGATGGATGGTGGCGCAGTGGTAGCACTCCATGAAGTTCTCGACGATCAGCTTCCAGTTGGCCTGGACGTCATAGACGATGCGGCGTCCTACGGCCAGGTTCTCCACGTCGTAGGCCTCGATGGACTCCGAGTTGCCGAGACGGTCGACGACCTCACTTTTCACCGTGTCCTCGAACGACGGCGGTTCCTCGGCCAGGCACACCCAGATGTAGCCGAGCCACTCGCGCAGGGCAATCTTCGCCAGGCCATGCTCGACGCGGTCGATGTCGGGCATCTTGGTGAGGTTCGGAGCGGCGATCAGCTTGCCGTCGAAGTCATACGTCCACGCGTGGTAGGGGCATTGGAAAGCTCGCTTCGCCTCGCCCGACTCGTCGGTGCAGAGCCGCGCGCCACGGTGCCGGCACACGTTGAAGAAGGCGCGGGCGACTCCGTTGCGGTTGCGGGTGATCAGCACACTTTCCCGGCCCACCTGCACAGTTCTGAACGCGCCCGCTCCGGCGAGGTCGCTGCGGCGGGCAGCGCAGAACCACTGCGCCTCGAAGATGTGCTCCTGCTCGGCGACGAAGACGGCCTCATCGGTGTAGGCACTGCCGGGCAGTGTGGTGATCAGGCTGGCGGAGATCGGGCTGGTCATGGTCACGTAGCGCTCCTGGGACGGCAGCAGAATCGACTTGGCGGGTTGTTTATGACGCAACACCGTGTGCTCTACGCAACAGTTTGCGAGGCTTTCTGCTGGATGTCAAGGGCCCGCTACGCGCGCATCTTGACATGAGTCACCGAGACTAGGGTTGTTTCATGTCGACAAGTGCCCCCGGCCGGTACGTCCTGTGAAGTGGCTCTTCCTCATCGCCGCGATCGTCCTGGAGGTCACCGCGACCCTGTCGCTCCGGGCCTCGGAGGGATTCACCAAGCTCGGTTACACGGCGCTGGTCGCCGGGGGGTACGTCGGCGCGTTCGTGGCCTTGAGCCTGGTCTTGCGCCGAGGCCTGCCGATCGGGGTCGCCTACGGCATCTGGGCGGCGGTCGGAGTGGCCCTGGTCGCGATCCTGGGCAAGGTGATCTTCGATGATCCGCTCACACCACTGATGGGCCTGGGCATCGTGCTCATCCTCGGCGGGGTGCTGCTGGTGGAACTGGGTAACACCGCCGATCGCGGCTGAGTTCCCGGCTGTCTTGGCGCATCAAGCAACTACTCGATCAGCGCGCGGTCCCCCTCGCCGACGAGGTCGGCGTATTCGGAGTGCCTGCCGATGTAACCCGCGATGTAGTCACACTGCGGCGTGACCGTCAGGAGCGCTGCCGGGCGGCGTCGAGCACCGAGCGCGCGAGCTGCCCGGCCACCCCCTGCCCCTGTAGGCGTCGTCGACCTCGGTGTGGGTGAACACGATCCGCTGGTTGTCGAGCCAGTAGTCGGCGAATCCGCCGACGTTGCCGTCGAGCCCGATCGGCAAAGAAGGTCTGGCAGGCTGAGCGGCGTGCCAGCCCCGGTGTACGACGTCTGCGTGATCGGCGGCGGGATCATCGGCCTGGCGACCGCAATGAGCGTGTTGGATCAGCTCCCGGACGCCACAGTCCTCATACTGGAGAAGGATCAGGCACTCGCCCGGCATCATAGCGGACACAACAGCGGCGTCATCCACTCCGGCATCTACTACCAACCCGGCACCCTGAAGGCCGAGCTCTGCCGGGCGGGTTCTCGGGCCACCTACGCGTTCTGCGCCGCGCACGACATCCCCGTCCGCCCGCTGGGCAAGCTGCCGCGTTGACTCATCAAAGATGCGCGCGTGGACGGGGTCGTTGACTCATCTGGGAATGCGCGCGTGCGGCGCGCCTGCCGGGTCCGGTTTCTCGGGTTGGTGAGGCCCAGACTATGGGACTTTCGATGAGCCAGCGGCACGCGGTGACCAAGGCGATCGCGCCGCGTTACAAGCGGGCGGACAAGGCCGGCAAGGGGACGATCCTCGACGAGTTGTGTGCGACGACGGGTTGGCACCGCAATCACGCGCGTAAGACGCTCGGGCAGGCATCGCGGCCCAGGATCGTCCGCCCCCGAAAGCCGAGGCCCGCGCTGTACGGGCCGGACGTGTTTGGGGCTCTGCGGTTCTGCTGGGCGGTGCTATCAACGGACCCGTCTGCGCCTTGTCGTCGAAGGGTCCGCCGAGGCGGATGTTACGGGCGCGACGGACCATCTCATCGACGAAGCGGTCGTTCAGCTCCTCGGCTACGATCAAGCGCGCGCCTGCCGAGCACACCTGCCCGGAGTTGACGAAGGCAGCGTTCAGGGCGTTGTCCACCGCGGCGTCGAAGCGGGCGTCGGCGAAGATCACGTTCGGATTCTTGCCGCCGAGTTCCAGCGCCACCTTCTTGACGGTGGCCGCCGCGGCGGCCGCTACGCGTTTGCCGGTGACCAGTCCGCCGGTGAACGACACCAAGTCCACATCCGGGTGGCTCACTCAGCGGGGCGCCCGCCACCGCTCCGGCACCGAGTACCAGGTTGGCCACCCCCGCCGGAAGCCCGACCTCGGCGAGCACGCCCATCAGCAACATCGCGGTGTGCGGGGTGAGCTCGCTGGGCTTGAGGACGAAGGTGTTTCCGGCCGCCAGTGCAGGGGCAACCTTCCAGGCCGACTGCAGCAGCGGGTAGTTCCACGGCGAGATCAACCCGCATACGCCCACCGGCTCGTAGACGATGCGGCTGAACACCCCGGGACTTCCCGCTTCGACAATGCGTCCGGCATCCTGGCCGGCACGCTTTCCGAAGTAGGTGAAGCAGGCGATGATGTCGTCCATGTCGAGCTGGCTCTCGACATAGCGCTTGCCGGTATCCAGGGACTCCGCCCGGGCGAAGGCGTCCTTGCGGACCGCGAGTTCTGCGGCTACCCGCAGCAGCAGGTTCCTGCGGTCTCGCCCGACTCGGATGCGTGCCAGGTACCGTCGATGAACAGGTCAGCCACTAGTTCCTCCAGGGACTCGGCGAGGCAGTGAACGGCCGACGGTCGGCCTCGGCCCCGTACAACGCTGCGCGCCCCGAGAGCAGTCACCGGGGAGCTCGACGGGGGTCGATTCAGGGCAGGGCCGGGACCGGTCCGGCGTTGAGAGCGCGGCGCCAGCGAGTGAACAGCCGAACCTGATTCATGCCGAGCACCGCGACCGGTTCCTCCTCGCGGCGATACACCGCAAGGAAGCTGCGCAGCGCGGGGTCACCCGCCTCGATCGTCACCGCGTCCGCGCCTTGCGCATTTCCAGCGAACTGGATGCGCGCGTCGTACTGGTCGGACCAGAAGTACGCCGGGATGGTGTCCTGGCCAGCGCTGTCACCCGACAGCAGACTGGCCACGGCGCGTTTCGGGCGCTCGGATGCCCCGGACCAGTGCTCCACCCGATCATGGTGTCCCAGGCGCCTGTCGTACCACGCCGCGCAGTCACCAACCGCGACAACGCCCGGCGCGCTCGTCAGCCCACCGGCGTCGCAGAGCACGCCGTTGCCCAGCTTCAGGCCGCTGTCCCGTAACCAATCCACGTTGGGTCGGGCACCTACACCGACGAGGACAAGGTCAGCCGGGAGCACTCGACCGTCCTCGAGTTCCACGCCGTCGACCTGCCCGCTGCCGGTGAATCGGCGCACGCCCGTCCCGCACAACAGTGCCACGCCGTTGTCCGCATGCAGCTGGGCGACGACCGCCCCCATCTCGGCGCCGAGAGGTCCGGCGAGTGGGGTTGCCATGGCCTCCACGACAGTGACGTCCAGGCCGAGAAGATGCGCCGTCGCGGCAGTCTCCGCTCCGATGAAGCCGGCACCGATGACGACCAGTCGGCGTCCGGGCTGCAAGGCGTCCTTGAGCGCTACGGCGTCGTCCAGGGTGCGCAACGTGTGTACGCCGGCCAGGCCCTCGGCACCGGGTATCGTGCGCGCACTCGCCCCGGTCGCGATCACCAGGCCGTCGGCCCGCACGCGGGCACCATTCGCCAGGACCACACTCCGCGCGGTCAGGTCCAAGCCTGCGGCCCGGACGCCCAGCAGCCACTCCGCGTCCAGGTTCTCGTCGTCGAGCTCCAGGGCGACGTCGCCGACCCCCACCTTGCCGGCCAGGAAGTCCTTGGACAGCGGCGGGCGATCATAGGGCCGATGTATCTCGTCGCCGATGATCACGAGCCGACCGTCGAAACCCTGCGACCGTAATGCCCGTGCCGAGGACAAGCCGGCCAGCGACGCCCCCACGACCGCTATGGTCCTCATCCCTGGGCTCCTGTCGTCACGCCAGGCGGGAAGTTGGGCTCCTCCGGAGACAGTTCGACGAAAATCTGACCGTCGACGATCACGACCCGGTGACTACGGACCGGCTTCTTGGCCGGGGGCGCGTCCACCTGTCCGGTACGCAGGTCAAAGCGCGAAGCGTGCAGCGGGCACTCCACCTGGCAGCCTTCGATCCACCCGTCGGCGAGCGAAGCATCCTGATGTGTACAGGTGTCATCCAGCGCGTACACCTCACCGTCATCGGTGCGAAACACCGCGATGGGAGGCGCGAACGCGACGCGCAGCGCCTCACCTGGGGGCAACGACGACAGCGGACAGACTGCCAGCATGTGATCACCTCGATGCATATTGCACAACGTTAAGCACGATACGCAACAGCATGACGAAGTGGGGACTGCCCTGTCAAGACCTCGCCCGCGCAACCTCAGCGGCTGCGCGGGCGAGGAGGGCTCTGGAAAGCTGTGGATCAGCGGCCAGCCGTGTGCCGGTAGAACTCGACCGTCGACGCAGGCAAGGGTGTGCTCCCCAGGATGAGGTCGGCGGCCTTCTCGGCCAGCATCATCACCGGCGCGTAGATGTTGCCGTTGGGGATGTAGGGCATCACGGAGGCATCGACCACTTTGAGCCCCTCGATGCCGTGAACGCCCATGGACAGCGGGTCGACGACGGACATCTCGTCCACACCCATCCGCAGCGTGCACGAGGGATGCAGAGCGGTCTCGGCGTCCTTGGCGACCCAGTCGAGGATCTCCTCGTCGCTGCCCACGGAGGGCCCCGGTGAGATCTCGCCGTCGTTGAACTCCGCAAAGGCGGGCTGGGTGAGGATCGTGCGCGCGACCCTGACCGCCTCGATCCACTCACGTCGGTCCTGCTCGGTGGACAGGTAGTTGAACCGCAACGCCGGGTGCTCGCGCGGGTCTTTGCTCTTGATCTTCACCGAACCGCGGGCGTCGGAGTACATCGGCCCGACGTGCACCTGATATCCCTCGCCTCCCTCGGGCGAGGACCCGTCATACCGAACCGCGATCGGCAGAAAGTGGAACATCAGGTTCGGGTAGGCGACGTCGTCGTTGCTGCGGACGAACCCGCCGCCCTCGAAGTGGTTGGTGGCGCCGGGGCCCGAGCGTCGAAACAGCCAGTTGGCGCCGATCCAGGGCTTGTACCGATGCTTCATATACTTCTGCATGGTGATCGGTTGCTTGCAGGCGTATTGGATGTAGACCTCCAGGTGGTCCTGCAGGTTCTCCCCCACGCCGGGCAGATCGTGGACGACATCGATACCGAGCTTCGACAGCTCGCCGGCATTGCCCACGCCGGAAAGCTGCAGCAGCTGCGGCGAGTTGATGGCGCCACCGCAAAGGATCACGGTCTTGCCCCGAACCTCGCTAGGTGCACCGCGGCCGCGCTGGTACTGCACCCCCACGGCCGTCCGGCCTTCGAAGAGCACCCTGGAGACGAAGGCCCTGGTAATGACCGTCAGGTTAGGTCGGCCCATGACGGGGTGCAGATAGGCGCGCGCGGCCGAGAGCCGACGACCCTTGCGAACGTTGCGGTCGAAGCGGGCGAAACCCTCTTGGCGGTAGCCGTTGACATCGTCCGTCCGCGGATAGCCGGCCTGTTCCGCTGCGGAAAAAAAGGCTTCGAAGAGCGGATTCGTCGCCGGCCCGCGCTCGAGGGCCAGCGGCCCGTCGTGACCGCGGAGCGGATCGTCAGGGTCAGCCGCGAGGCAGTTCTCCATGCGGTTGAAGTAGGGCAAACAGTGGGCGTAGTCCCAGGTCTGCATGCCCGTGTCCGCCGCCCAACGCTCGTAGTCCAACGGGTTGCCGCGTTGGAAGATCATCCCGTTGATACTGCTGGAGCCGCCGAGCACCTTGCCACGAGCGTGGTAGACGGTGCGGCCGTTCATGTGCGGCTCGGGTTCGGACTCGTACTTCCAGTCATAGAAACGGCTGCCAATGGGAAACGGCAGGGCGGCAGGCATGTGGATGAACACATCCCACAGGGAGTCGTTGCGCCCCGCCTCCAGGACAAGGACCTTGTTGTTCGGGTCGGCCGAGAGCCGGTTCGCCAGCGCGCAGCCGGCCGAGCCGCCTCCGACGATGACAAAGTCGTACTGAGCGGGCGCCATGATTCCTCCGAGGGATGAGCACGATGTTGTCGAAGAGCGGTGCCCAGCACCTTACCGGTGTGTCGAATAACGCACTAGACTTCGCCAGCCGCAACTTACCGATTGGTTATAGTTGCGCCATGGGCAACACGACAGCAAACGCCACAGCGACCGGTGAGACCAGCACCGGGGTGCAATCGGTTGACAGAGCCGTACGGGTCCTGGAAATTCTTGCCCGCACCGGCGGGTCGGGGGTCAGCGACGTCGCCGCCGACCTCGAGGTACACAAATCGACCGCATTCCGCCTGCTGGCCGCACTGGAAGAACGAGGCCTGGTCGAGCAGAACCACGACCGGGGCAAGTACCAGCTCGGATTCGGCATACTGCGCCTCGCGAGCGCCATGCCCGTGCGCTTGGACCTTGTCAAGCAGGCCGGACCGGTCCTCGACGAGCTGGCGGCGCAACTGGGTGAGACTGTCGACCTGGCGGTGATCAGGGAGCATTACGCAGTGAACGTGGCCGAGGCCAGGGGGCCCTCCTCCGTTTCGGCCCAGAACTGGACGGGGCAGCTCACTCCGTTACACGCCACATCCAGCGGCAAGGTGCTGCTGGCCTACCTCGATGCGGAACAGTGCGAGCAGGTGCTCGACGCGTCCGGGCAGCCTCCCCTGACCGAATTCACCGTCACCTCACGAGCGGCCCTGCAGGCCCAGCTCGAACAGGTGGAGCTGGACGGCTACGCGGCGACGTTCGAGGAGTATGAAGTCGGCCTGAATGGCGTGGCGGTTCCCGTCCGTGACCACACCGGAGTCGTCGTGGGATCGGTGAGTGCTTCTGGGCCGGCCTATCGACTGGTGCCCGAGCGGATCCAGGAAGTCAGCGGTGTACTCAAGACTGCCGCCGTCCGTATCAGTCGCCGCATGGGCCACCTGGCCTGAGCAGTGTCCGGGCCTCCGCCGCGGTGACCACCGAGCCGGTGACGATCACGCCCGCGCCCGACACCGACTCACCGGGCCCGGTGACGTCCTCCGCCATGGCGATGGCTGCCTTCAGCGCGTCGGCCAGGTTCGGCGCGACCAGCACGCGTCCGTGGCCGACGTGGGCGGCGGCGAGCTCGGCCAGCTCCTCGACGGCCATCGCCCGCGGGGAGCCGTTCTGCGTGATCACCAGCTCATCGAACACCGGCTCCAGCGCCGCGAGTAGCCCGGCTGCGTCCTTGTCGGCCATCACCGCGACCACACCGACCAGCTTGCGGAAGTCGAACTCCGCCCCGATCGTGGCCGCGAGTGCTTGCGCCCCGTGCGGGTTGTGCGCGGCGTCGATGAACACGGCCGGGGCATTGCGCATGAGCTCCAGCCGTCCCGGCGTGGTCACTGCGGCGAAGGCTTCCCGCACCGCGTCGACGTCGAGCTGCGGGCCCGCACCCATGAACGCCTCCACCGCAGCGAGAGCGAGAACGGCGTTGTGGGCCTGGTGCGCACCGTGCAGCGGCAGGAAAATGTCGTCGTAGACCCCGCCGAGTCCTCGCAGCCGCAGCTGCTGACCACCCACGGCCAGCTGCCGTCCGAGCACGGCGAACTCCGAGCCTTCCCGCGCCACCGCGGCCTCGACCTCGATGCAGCGGCGCAACACCGCCTCGGTGATCTCGGGGGGCTGCTCGGCGAGGACCACCGTGGAGTCGGCCTTGATGATGCCGGCCTTAGCCTGCGCGATGCCGACGATCTCGCTACCGAGGTAGTCGACGTGGTCGGTGGCGATCGGGGTGATTACCGCTACCTGCCCGTCGATGACGTTGGTCGAGTCCCACGTCCCACCGAGTCCGACCTCGACGACGGCCACATCCACCCGAGCATCGGCGAAGGCAGCGAAGCCCATCGCGGTGAGCACCTCGAACTTGCTCATCGCCGGGCCGCCATCAGCCCTCGACTGCTCGTCCACCATTCGGATGGATGGGGCAATGTCGTTGAACGTCTCGACATAGCCCTCGGGGCTGATCGGTTCGTTGTCGATGCTGATTCGTTCGGTGACCGACTGCAGGTGCGGGCTGGTCGTCCGACCGGTGCGCAGTTGCAGGCGGGTGAACAAGGCATCGATCATTCGGGTGACCGAGGTCTTGCCGTTGGTTCCGGCGATGTGCACGGCGGGATAGGCGCGTTGTGGCGAACCAAGCACGTCCATGAGGGCGGTCATCCGGCGCAGCGTCGGATCGATCTTGGTCTCCGGCCAGCGCTGGTTCAGCTCGGCCTCGACGTCGGCGAGCGCGCCGAGCTGCTCGCTGAGTGTGGCGGGTGCCATGGTGCGGGTTAACCGCGCAGACGTCGCATGGCCGGGTCGAACAGCGGCTCGGCGGTCACCACGGCGCGTACGCGTCGATCGAAATAGCCGATCTCGACCGCAGTTCCCACTTCGCTCAGTTCGGTCGGCAGCCAGGCATAGGCGATTCCCTTGCCGATGGTGTAGCCGTAGGCCGCGCTGGTGACATACCCTACGCACCCGCCTCCGTCGTATACCGGCTCCTTGCCGACCACCACCGCGCCGGCATCGGGCAAGGTCAGGCAGGTGAGCCGACGGGTCGCTGCGTCCTTACGCGCGATCAGCGCGGTGCGGCCGATGAAATCTCCCTTGTCCAGCTTCACCGCGAAGCCGAGCCCGGCCGCATAGGGGTCATGCTCATTGGTCATGTCCGCCCCGAAGGAGCGGTAGCCCTTCTCCAGGCGCAGACTCGAGAACGCGCCCCGGCCGGCCGCGATGACGCCGTGCCGCTGTCCGGCCTCCCAGAGTAGGTCCCACAGCTTCTGGCCATGGTCGGCGGTGGTGTAGAGCTCCCAGCCGAGCTCGCCGACGTAGGACAGCCGCATGGCCGTCACCGGGACTGTGCCGATGAAGGCCGCGGTGGCCCGGAAGTATTTCAGGGCTTCTTTGCCGAAGTCGGTGTCGGTCAGGGGCTGGATCAGCTCGCGTGCCTTCGGACCCCACAGGCCGATGCAACAGGTGCCCGCGGTGATATCGCGGACCTGGGCAGTGCCGTCGGCGGGCAGGTGCCGGCGGAACCAGTCCAGGTCCACGTTGCCGTTGGCGCCGACCTGGAACCGGTCGACTGCCAGCCGGGCCACGGTGACGTCACTGCGGATCCCACCGTCGACGTCGAGAACGAGGCAGTAGGTGACCGACCCGACCGACTTGTCGACGTTGCCGGTGACCAGTCCGTTGAGGAAGCCCGCGGCGCCGGGGCCGGTGACCTCGAGGCGCTTGAGCGCGGTCATGTCGTACATCGCGACAGACTCACGGGTGGCCTGGGCCTCGGCCGCAACGATCGGCGACCAGTACCGCGCGGCCCACGCGTTCGGGGTCGGGATGTCCCTACCGTCCACAAGGCCCGCGTTGGCCGCATACCACTGCGGGCGCTCCCAACCCGAGGCCTCCAGAAACTCACCGCCGAGCGCCTGTTGGCGCTCGTAGAACGGGCTCGTGCGGATGGGCCGAGGCGCCCCGGTCGGCTGCAGGGGATGCAGGATGTCATAGACCTCGACGAAGTTCTGACAGTCCCGCGCCAGGACGTATTCCAGCGAGACCTGGTGTTCTTCGAAGCGATTCACGTCGCACTCGTGGAGGTCGAAGCTCGAGCAATAGCCGTCGACGAGGAGCTCGGCCACAGCGCGACCGACACCGGCGGAGTGGGTGACCCAGACCGCCTCGGCCACCCAGAAGCCGGCGACGTCCGGAGATTCGCCGATCAGGGGCATGTTGTCGGTGGTGAAGGAGAACAGCCCGTTAATGCCTTCCTCTATCTTGGTCTCGCGCGTGGACGGCAAGAGGAGCTGAGTCTGTTTCCACGCCTCGTCGAAGTCGTCCGCGGTGAATTCCAGGACGGAGGGCATCGCGGGAGACTCGTCGAGACGGGCGATGTTCTGCGCCCGGATCGGCATCGGCCGGTGCCCGTAGTAGCCGACGGCGAGGGTGTCGAATTGCTCGCGGTAGTACAGGTCCTGGTCCTGGTGGCGCAGGATCGGCAACACCGCCTCCTCGGTCCGTCCCGCCAGTGTCGGCACGGCAGAGGTCTGCGCGAGCTGGTGTGCCAGCGGTGTCAGCGGGAGCCGCATGCCCACCTTGGCGGCGATCACCGGGCCCCAGATGCCGGCGCAGCACACCACGATGTCCGCCGGAATCTCGCCCCGGTCGGTCACCACCGCGCTCACCGCGCCGTCGGTGACGGTGATATCGAGGACTTCGTGGCGGGGGAGCAGACGTGCACCTCGCGAGGCCGCCCGTCGCGTCTGGGCGTCGACGGCGTTGACGGCCTTGGCGAGGCCGTCGGTGGGGATGTGCAGCCCGGCGAGGACGACATCCGGGTCGAGCAGCGGGTACATCGCCGCGGTCTCCGCCGCGTCGAGTAGCCGGGACTGCACTCCCCAGGCGGCCAGCCAGCCGTGCCGACGGTACAGCTCGTCGACCCGCTCGGGTGTGGTGGCCACCTCGAGACCACCCACCTGCAGGAAACATGGATCACCGTCGACCTCGAGGGAGCAGAGCTTCTCAACCGTGTAGCGCGCCAGCTCCGTCATGGTCTTGGAACCACTCGCCTGGAACACCAGGCCGGGCGCGTGCGAGGTCGATCCGCCCGGGGCGGGCAGATCGCCCTGGTCCACGATCGTGACGTCGTCCCAGCCGCGCGTGGTGAGCTCGTCGACCAGCGCCGCGCCGACCACGCCTGCCCCGATGATGACCACTCTGGAACCCGTCATATCAACCTCCACCGTCACATTTGACGCAACACGATGCGCCTTTCGCAACAATCGTGGAGGATGCTCGGTTCCCTGTCAAGACCTGTGCACCACCGCTTTGCCGGCACCGGAAGGGGGGCCCACGCAGCGGCGTGCCCGGCTCGGCAGACCAAGGGCCGCCGAGCCGGGCACGAGAGTCGAACGGGCCGTCAGCCGGCCATCCAGGCCTTGACCTTGTCCGGGTTGGCGTCCACCCACTTCTTGGCGGCAGCCGTGTCCGACATCTTGTCCTCGGCGATGTACTTGGCGACCTGGTTCTGGTCGGCGTTGCTCCACTTGAAGTTCTTTACCAAGTTGTAGGCCGGGCTGCCCGACGTCGCGAACTTCGTGCTGACCACCTTGTTCAGGTCGTATGTCGGGTAGTCACAGGCGATCTTGTCCGGGACCGCGTCACAGCCCGGCGTATACGGCGGCAGGTTCACCTTGACCAGCGGCACCTCGGAGAGAAACCACTGGGGTGCGTAGAAGTAGCCGATCATCGGCTTGTTGGCCTGCGCTGCCTGCCGGAAGCTGGTGATCAGGGCGGCCTCTGAACCGGCGTAGACCACCTTGTAGTTCAGGTTGAGATTCTTCACCAGTGCGGCGTCATTGGTGACGAAACCGGGGTCACCATCCAGGAGCTGACCTTTGTCGCCGGACTCGGACGTCTTGAACAGGTCGGCGTACTTGTTGAGGTTGTGCCAGTCCAGGATGTCGGGGTGCTCCTTGGCCAGGGATGGTGTGACGTACCAGCCGATATTGCCGACCAAGTTGGTGGGCCCGGCGTCCTGGGCGACCTTCTGCTCGGTGATGTATTTCTGGGTCAGGTCGGGATGGCCCCAGTTCTCCAGGATCGCGTCGACCTCACCGGTGCTGAAGCCCTGCCACGACACTTGCTCGTCGAGGTTCTTGTTGACGACGTTGCAGCCGAGTTTGTTCTTGGCGACGTAGTCCACCACTGCCGCATCCGCTTCGTAGCCGACCCAGGCGTTGACAGCCATGTTGACCGTGCCGCATTTGCCGCCCGAGCCGCCGGCGGCTGAGCCCCCGGCCGAGTTGTCGCCCACCTTCGCGCCGCCGCAGGCACTCAGCGCGAGGGCGAGCGACAAGGCGGCGGCGACGCCGACTGCCGCGCGGGAGCGGGCGGCCCTGCCCATTCTTGATCGGATCCGATTGTGCTTCATGCTGTCGTGCCCTTTCGCTGAGTCGAACGGTGGAGGTCGATGGGGTGCGGTTGTGCGCCCGGGGGACGGGCGACGCGGTGCGGGTCTAGGAGCGGGCGTGCTCGGTCCTAGATTCGGCGCGCCGGGCGACCGCCTGCGTCAGTCGGTCGAGCATGATGCCGAGCAGCACGATTGCCAGCCCAGCGGCCAGCCCCTTGCCGAACAGGGAAATCTGGCGGAATCCGGCCACCACGTCGTAGCCGAGGGCCCCGCCGCCGACCAGGCCGCCGACCACCACCATGGACAGGACGTAGATCAGGCCTTGGTTGGTGGCCAGGGCCAGCGTGCGCCGGGACATCGGCAGTTGGACTTTGGTGATGATCTGCCAGGTGCTGGAGCCTGCCGCCGTCGCCGCCTCGACCGTGGGCGCAGATACGCCCGCGATCCCGTCGGCGATGATCTTGATGGCGACGGGTGAGGCGTAGACCACTGCGGCAGCGATCCCGGTGAAGCGACTGGCAGCGAACAGGGCTACGAACGGCACGAGATAGACGAAGGAAGGCATCGTCTGCGCCGCGTCGAGGAGCGGGCGGATCAGGCTGTCCACCCGCGTGCTCCGGCCCATCCATACACCGAAGACCAACCCCAGGGCCAGCACCACGATGTGGCCAGCAGCGTCGCGGCCAGGGTGATCATGGCATCGGACCACAATCCGGTGGCGATGATCAGGGCGAGAAAGACTGCCGTGGCCAGCGCTGCCCGAACCCCGCCGACCACGGCGGCGAGCGCGACGAACACCAGACTGAGCAACCACCATGGCGAGCTGGTGAGCAGGCTCTGGAACGGGTTGAGGACGTGGTTGGTGACGGCGTCCTTGAAGCCGTTGGTCAGTGCGCTCAGGTGCAGCTGCACCCAGTCGGTCACTTGCGAGGTGAACCGGCTGATGGGGCTGCCCAGGTCGATGGCCGTGGGGAACTCTGCGGCCCAGAGGAAGGTGTAGGACAGGTAGATGCAGATTGCGGTACCGATTCCGCCGACGATCAGGCCGGATCTGCGCAACTTGGCCGAGAGGCTGCCGGCATGGCGTCGGGCCGTCTCCACCCGGACACTCGCCGCGGTGGTCACGCGGTCGAAGACAATGGCCATGATGACGATCGACAGGCCGGCGTTGAACGCGGTCCCCACGTCCAGCGACTGTAGCGAGCGCAGCACGACCTGGCCCAGACCCGGCGCATCGATCAAAGCGGCGATCACCACCATGGACAGCGCGGCCATGATGGTCTGGTTGATGCCGATCACGATGGTGCGCTTGGCCATCGGCAGCAGCACCTTGCGCAACATCTGGAAGCGGGTCGTCCCGATCGACTCTGCGGCCTCGAGCGTGTCCTGAGGTACTTGCCGGATACCGTGCGCGGCGATGCGGATGACCGGAGGCGCCGCGTAGATCAGGGTGGCGATGACCGCCGACGCCGGACCGATCAGGAAGATCAGCGTCAATGGCGCCAGGTAGACGAAGGTCGGCATCGTCTGCATGAAGTCCAGCACCGGGGTCACGATCCGGTTCACCCGGTCGGACAAGCCCGCCCAGATCCCGAGCGGTATGCCGATCAGCAAGGCCACCAGCACTGCCGTCAGGGTCAGTGCCAGGGTGTCCATGCTTTCCTGCCACAGCCCCTGCAGACCCATGAAGGTGAAGCCGGCCACCGCCAGCAGGGCGACTTTGAAGTTGCCCAGAGCCCAGGATCCGTATCCGACCAGGACGACCACGCCCAACCACCCGATCAGCGGGAGCGGACGGCCGTACGCCGGCTGGGACACCAGGCCGGAGATGAACGTCGTCAGCTGATCGATCACGAGCCGGATCTCGTTGAAGAAGTACAGGAACAGCGGGTTGCTGTCCCGATTCGCGCCGACCGCGTCATTGAGGTGGTTGAGCCCGGTGTGCAGCGCGTTGACGTCGGCGGTGGCCAGGTTCAACGTGTCCTGGCCACGCAGCAGCGTGAACCCGAGCAGCCAGGCGAGCAGAATCCCGGCGATGAGCACGCCCCGGGTCGGGCGGCGGAACTCGGGTCGCAGGGCGGCGATCGCTGTCATGACTCCGCGACCACCGCAAGGATCTCGGCATTACCCACGACGCCCAGCAGCCGACCGTCCTGCACAACCTTGATCGGACGTTCGGCTTCGAGCACCGCGCGGACCGCGTCGCGGACCACCACGTCCGGACCGAACTCCGGGCCATCCAGCTGATCGTCGGGATGCACCGGTCGCAGGATCCAGCGTAGCGTGAGGACGTGCGAGCGCGGCACCTCGCGCACGAAGTCCCGCACGTAGTCGTCGGCCGGGGCGCCGACAAGCTCGGCGCCGGTGCCGATCTGCACCAGCCGGCCATCGCGCATGATCAGGATCCGGTCCCCCAGCTTGAGCGCTTCGGAGAGGTCATGCGTAACGAAGACCATGGTCTTGCCGACCTCATGGTGCAGCCGGATGACTTCGTTCTGCATGTCGCGGCGGATCAGCGGGTCCAGCGCCGAGAACGGCTCGTCGAACAGCAATACCTCGGGGTCGCCTGCGAGGGCTCTGGCCACCCCCACACGTTGCTGCATACCGCCGGAGAGCTGGTCGGGGAAGGAATTCTCGTAGCCCGATAGCCCCACGAGGTCGATGACGTCCGCGGCCCGCCTGGCCCGCTCGCGCTTGCCCGTCCCGCGAATTTCCAGACCGTAGGACACATTGTCAGCCACCCGCCGATGCGGCAGCAGGCCGAAGTGCTGGAAGACCATAGAAATACTGTGCCGACGCAGTTCGCGCAGCGACTTCTCGTCGGCCTCGAGGATGTTCTCACCCTTGAACAGCACGTTTCCTGCGGTGGGCTCGATGAGGCGGGTCAGGCACCGCACCAGCGTGGACTTCCCCGAACCCGACAAGCCCATGACGACGAAGACCTCGCCCGGTGCCACGTCGAAGCTGAGGTCGCAGACCGCCGCTACGCAGCCGGTGCGTTCCTTCAGCTCCTGGCGTGGCAGAGCGCTGAGCTCATCGGACCCCGGCACATCGCCGGCTTTGTTCCCATAGACCTTCCAGAGGTTCTTAACCGAGATCAGCGGCGCTGGCCCGGCCTCGCCGCCCGCAGTTGGCGCCGCATTCGACGACGTTTCGAGGACCTTGCTGTGGGTGCTCGTTGTCACGTTGGTCGCTCCTGGGTTCTCCGGGATGAACTTCGATGGGCTGCTCATCCGCTGAACCATCTCTGCGCCTGCGGGCGGATGTTCTGCCAGATGTGCTTTGTTTCGCGGTATTCGGCGAGGCCGGCGTGGCCGAGTTCGCGGCCGACTCCGGATTGCTTGAATCCGCCCCATTCCGCCTGTGGGACGTAGGGGTGGTAGTCGTTGATCCAGATCGTGCCGTGTCGCAGCCGCTGCGCCACTCGCTGCGCCTTGCCGGCGTCCTGGGTCCACACCGCCCCGGCGAGGCCGTAGGTGGTGTCGTTCGCGATACGCACGGCGTCTGCCTCGTCGGTGAATCGCTCGACGGTCAACACCGGACCGAAGGACTCCTCCTGGACGACGCGCATCGCACTGTGGCACTCATCGAGCACTGTCGGCGGAAAGAAGTAGCCATCCGCCAGGACGCCGGTGTCGGCCCGGAATCCGCCGCAACGCAGCACCGCGCCCTCGGCGACACCGGCCTTCACGAAGCTCGCTACCTTTTGCAGGTGCGCGGCCGAGATCAGTGCGCCTGTCTCCGCGTCCTTATCGAAGGGACCACCGAGGCGAATCGTGTTGGCACGGCGGACCACCTCGTCCACGAAGCGGTCGTGCACCTTGTCCTGGACGATCAACCGCGTTCCGGCCGAGCAGACCTGCCCGGAGTGCAGGAACACCGCGGTGAGCGCGAAGTCGACGGCGGTCTCGAAGTCGGCGTCGGCGAAGACGACATTGGGGTTCTTGCCGCCGAGCTCCAGTGCGACCTTCTTGACGCTCTGCGCAGCAGTCGCCATGATCCATCGTCCGGTCTCCAGCCCACCGGTGAACGACACAAGGTCGACGTCGGGGTGCTCGGCGAGCGGCGCACCCACCTCGGCGCCAGCCCCGAGGACCAAGTTGGCGACACCCGGCGGGAGTCCCGCTTCCGCCAGGGTGCCCATCAGCAAGATGGCCGTCGATGGCGTGAGCTCACTGGGCTTGAGTACGAAGGTGTTACCGGCCAACAATGCGGGGGCAACCTTCCACGAGGTCTGCAGCAAGGGGTAGTTCCACGGCGTGATGAGGCCGCAAACCCCTACCGGTTCATGCACGACGCGGCTGATCGCGTCGTCGCGGCCGGTGTCGACGACGCGGCCCGCGTCGCTTCCGGCGATGCCCGCGTAGTAACGGAAGCAGCCGATGACGTCGTCCACGTCGTACTCGGCCTCGAGCAGCCGCTTGCCCGTGTCGAGGCTCTCCGCGCGGGCGAAATCCGCCTTGTCACGCGCCAGCAACCCGGCTACCCGAAGCAGTATTTGGCCGCGCTCGCCTTCGGCGGTTCCCGGCCATGGGCCGGTGTCAAAGGCTCGCCGCGCCGCCGCGATCGCCCTCAGGGTGTCTGCGCGACTCGCCTCGGAGACGCTCGCGACGAAACTCCGGTCTGCCGGACATCGAATCTCCCGGCGATCTCCGGCGACGGGATCACTCCATTCGCCGTCCACGTAGAGTTCTGGCACTCCTGGGCCTCCGCATCTGGGGCAGGCAGGCAACGCCCGCCGGTGCACCTTAGTGTTGCTTATCGCGCAATCTAATGCTTCTGCTGCAACAGGGTGGGTGTCGCCGCCGCGCGTGTCAAGACCTCGCGCCAGATTGACGCTCCTCCGCCACCTGCCGGAGCCCTGTGGGCGCCGCAAGCGCCGGCACGTGATCGGACCCCTTGACCTTCCCCCCGCGATGAGCGACGCTGTTGCGTATCACTCGTCGGGTTGTGTAATACGCATCAGTTGGAGGATCCATGTCGCCTCGTCCCGCCGCCGGACGCGAATACGTCCTCACGCTGTCCTGCCCGGATACCCCGGGACTCGTCTACGCCGTGAGCAGCTTCCTCGTGCAGCAGGGCGGTAATATCAGCCAGAGCCAGCAGTTCGACGACCGCCTGACCGACCGGTTCTTCATGCGTGTGCAGTTCAGGCTGGAGAACAGCAACCTTGCCGAGCTGCGCGCCGACTTCGCCCGCGTGGCCGAGGCCTTCCAGATGTCCTGGCAGATCCATGACGCGGGAATCCCGACCCGCACCCTCCTGATGGTCTCGCGCTTGGGACACTGCCTCAACGACCTGCTGTTCCGCACGCAGATCGGTGCGCTGAACGTGGAGATCCCCGCCATCGTCTCCAACCACCGTGATTTCGAGCCCCTGGCTCAGGCGCATGGCGTGCCCTTTCACCACATCCCGGTCACGGCGGAGACCAAGCCTGCGGCCGAGGCCCGGCTGCTCGAGCTCGTGGACACCCTCGACGTCGACGTGGTGGTGCTTGCCCGCTACATGCAGGTGTTGTCCAATGATCTGTGCACGAAACTCGAAGGTCGGGCGATCAACATCCACCATTCGTTCCTGCCGAGTTTCAAGGGCGCCAAGCCCTATCACCAGGCGCATGCGCGAGGGGTCAAGCTCATCGGTGCGACCGCGCATTACGTCACTCCAGACCTCGATGAGGGACCGATCATCGAGCAGGACGTGGCGCGGGTGGAACACTCCCTCGAGCCGGATGAGATGGTTGCTGCCGGTCGCGACGTGGAGGTCCAGGTCCTTGCCCGCGCGGTGGCGTTGCACAGCGACCACCGGGTCCTGCTGGGCCAGAACCGCACCATCGTCTTCCGCTGACTCAGAGCGCGATCGCAATTGATCACTATCGTCATCGCTGGAGGAATCGGAATGCCAAGCACCGTCAAGGGAGTCATCGCGCGCGTCAAGGGCGCCCCGGTTGAGCTCGTGGACGTCGTGGTCCCGGACCCGGGCCCGGGCGAAGCTGTGGTTTGGATCGAGGCGTGCGGGGTGTGCCACACCGACCTGCACTACCGCGAGGGCGGCATCAACGACGAGTTCCCGTTCCTGCTCGGCCACGAGGCCGCGGGCGTGGTTGATGCGGTCGGCGACGGCGTCACCGAGATTTCTCCCGGCGACTTCGTGATTCTGAACTGGCGCGCGGTGTGCGGCCAGTGCCGAGCCTGCAGAAAAGGCAAGCCGCAGTACTGCTTCGACACCCACAACGCGACCCAGAAGATGACCCTGACCGACGGCACCGAGCTGTCCCCAGCCCTGGGCATCGGCGCGTTCATCGAGAAGACCCTGGTCGCGGCCGGTCAGTGCACCAAGGTCGATGCCGAGGCCGATGCCGCCGCAGTGGGCCTGCTCGGCTGCGGGGTCATGGCCGGCTTCGGTGCCGCGGTCAACACCGGTGGGGTCAGCCGCGGCGACTCCGTTGCCGTGATCGGTTGCGGAGGCGTCGGCAATGCGGCCATCGCGGGCGCCAAGCTCGCCGGGGCAACGACGATCATCGCCGTGGACGTCGACGACCGCAAACTCGCGTGGGCCACCGACTTCGGGGCTACCCACACCGTTAACAGCACGGAGCGGGACCCGGTCGAGACGATCCGCGAGATCACCGGCGGGTTCGGTGCCGACGTCGTGGTGGAGGCGGTCGGGCGTCCGGAGACCTTCGAGCAGGCCTTTTACGCCAGGGACCTGGCCGGCACCGTGGTCCTGGTGGGTGTGCCGACCCCTGACCTGCAGGTGACCTTGCCGCTGATCGAGATCTTCGGCCGTGGGGGCGCACTGAAGTCAGCCTGGTACGGCGACTGCCTGCCTGGTCGCGACTTCCCGATGCTGGTGGATCTCTATCGTCAGGGACGATTCGACCTCGGCGCCTTCGTCTCCGAGAAGATCGGGCTCGACGACATCGAGGCGGCATTCGACAAGATGCGCAAGGGCGAGGTCCTGCGCTCGGTGGTCCAGCTATGACCGGTGAGCTGCGCGTCGACAAGGTCGTGACCTCGGGCACATTCAACCTCGACGGCGGGACATGGGAGGTCGAGAACAACGTCTGGATCGTGGGTGACGACGAGGAGTGCGTGGTCATCGACGCGGCGCACACCGCACGTCCGATCATCGAGGCAATTGCCAATCGCAGAGTCCTCGCGGTCCTGCTCACGCACGGACACGACGACCACATCGGCGCGGCCGGTGCGCTCTTCGCCGCAACCCGAGGACCGTCCTACCTGCACCCTGGCGACCGGATGCTTTGGGACCGCGTCTATCCGGCTGCACCCGACAACGAACTCGCCGACGGCGACGTCCTCACGGTCGTCGGCACGCAGCTTCACGTACTCCACACGCCGGGACACGCGCCCGGCGCCTGCAGCTTCCACGTACCCGCACTGGGCGTGGTCTTCACCGGCGACACGCTCTTCAACGGCGGTCCCGGGGCGACAGGACGCTCGTTCAGCGACTTCCCGACCATCGTCGAGTCGATCAGGGTCAAGCTCCTGACCCTGCCGCCCGAGACCGTCGTGCATACCGGGCACGGCGCGGACACCACAATCGGAGCCGAGGCGCCGCATCTGCAGGACTTGCTCGACCGCGGCCCCTGACTCTCTCTCTGCGGGCAACCCAGCACTACCGGGCGAATCCCAGCGCACTGCTGAATTCCCCGAGCAGCTCATCCGCCCGGCGCAGCGGCACGCGGTCGACGTCGGTGATCGCAGTGACGCCACCGATGCTGCTGGTCCAGAACACCGCGGCGGCGGTCGAAAGCTCGCCAATACCGAACGCGCGCAACTGCGTCGGGCGCCCCTGGTCCCGTGCGAGGTCGAGCAGCGCGCGACGGGTGATGCCGGGTAGCAGGTCCTCGCGCAGCGGGGGCGTGACAAGCGTCCCGCCGTCGAGCAGCAGAAACACATTGCCGCTGCCGGTCTCGAGCACCGTCCCGTCCGCGGCAACGAACAGCGGCGTGGCCTCGGATGCGGACTCGAGCTCCGAGACCTGTGGACGATCGGCCCAGCTGTGCCGCCACGAACCCGGCGAACGCAACACCGCACGCGCCGCACCCGCACGGGAGTCCACTGGCGCCGATGCCGCGCTTACCCGCACCGTCAGTCCGTCCGCCGCGGGCCGCACGCGCACCCGCACGAGCGCCCGAGCAGCCGAACCGCGAGCCCGCTCCGCAGCCTCCGCGGCCACTTCCGAACAGCGGATACCGGTCCCGTAGAGCTCGCGGCACGAGCGGTCGAGCCGAGCCAGGTGGTCCGCGGTCCGCACGGGCATACCGTCCAGCACGAGGATCGTCTCCGTCAGCCCACCAGCGAACTGCTCCCCGTTCGGCACGGCCGGCGGAGCAGCAAGCGCCGGATCCAGCCGCGCCCCGACCACGCCCACCAGCGGTGCAGCCTTGTGCAGGCACTCGTGCCACTCGAGCATCGGCACACTGTCCGCGGTGATGCCACCCCCGACGCCGAGTTCGACCAGGTCTGCGCCGACCTCGAAAGTACGGATCGCGACGCTGAGTTCCAACCCCCAGCAGGGGCTCGCGAACCCGATCGCGCCGGTGTACACGCCACGGGCATGCTGTTCCAGCGCGTCGATCGCCTCCATCGCGCGGAGCTTCGGGGCTCCGGTCACCGACCCGGGAGGAAAGGTGGCCTGCATCAAGTCGCCGTCGTCGACGTCGTCGCGCAGGTGGCCCAGCACCGTCGACACCAGGTGCCAAACCCCCGGATGCGGCTGCACCACGAGCAGCTCGGGGACCCGCACGCTACCGGGCAGGCACACCCGCCCGAGGTCATTGCGCATCAGGTCGACAATCATCACGTTCTCGGCGACGTCCTTCGACGACCGACGAAGCGCTGCGGCGTTGGTGTCGTCCCCGCCGCGCGGCAAGGTGCCCTTGATCGGCGCCGTGCGGACCTCACGGCCGCGGCGGCGCAGGAACAGCTCCGGGCTCAGGCTCACCACCGCCCGCTCACCGCCCACGAGCAGGGCGCCGTAGGCGGGGTGTAATCCTGCGGCGGCCTCGGTGAACAGCACGGCGGGGTCCCCCCGCCACGGCGCGGACAGTCGGGTGCAGACGTTGACCTGGTACAGCTCTCCGGCGCGGATCAACTCGATAGCGTGCTCGGTTGCCGCGAGATGCAGCGACGGGTCCGCCGCGCTGAACGTCCCGATGCGCGCGGGGACAGACGGTAGGGCGCCGCCGCGCGTCACGCGTTCGGCCAGGATCCGGGCGGCGGCAAGGGCAGTGGATCGGTCTTCGCTGTGCAGCGCCTCGAAGGTCCAGTGGCCATCGTGGCGGCGCAGGACGTGATCGTGAAACGCCAGCCGGGTGGTGGCCGCGTCATAGCCGAGCCGCCCGAACCAGCCACCGGCCACCACGCCGTCGTCCTGGACACCGATCACCTGCGGCCCAGTGGCGAGCGCGGCCGCGTCGGTGACGACGAACTGCGGAGCCCAGGTGATCACCGCGCTACCGTCGGCCCAGTCACCCCACAGGCACACCAGCCCCTCGACGTCCGCCAGCGCCCGAACCACCTGCTCCGGCGACGCGGCACCGTGCAGAGGGTCGACGGTGACTCGACACTGCCACTCCGCGCGCGGAGCAGTGTCGACCGATCGGGGTCCATGGAGGCTACGCCGACCTCGGTCCGAGCGACTCCGCTCAGATTGCCGCACGGATGGCCTGCTCGAAATGAGCCACATGGTCCGCCGACAGTTGGGCGGCCTTGTCCGGCTCTCCGCCGACGATTGCCTGCAGCAGCGGGCTGTGTTCCCCCACATGCCCGGCGAGGTCCGGCAGGCGGTCGAGGAACAGGCACCAGATCCGGGTGGCCAGGTTGTCGTATCGCACCAGGGTCTCTTCCAGGTACGGGTTGTGGGTGGCCGCGTAGATCGCCCGGTGCACCGACATGTCCAGCCGCATCAGTTCCCCGGAATCGCCGTGCTCGCCGCTCTTGCGGTGTAGTGCGTCGAGCAGCCCCCCCAGTGCCGCGCGATCACTCGCGGTCGCCCTGCGGGCGGCGCCGGCCGCCGCGGCGGGTTCGAGGTGCTGGCGCACTTCGGAGATGTGGCTCAGGTCCGTGATGTTGACCTCGGTCGCGAACGTGCCCCGCCGCGGGTAGGCCACCACCAACCGTTCGGTCTCGAGTCGCTTCAGAGCCTCGCGGATCGGCGTCCGGCCGACGCCGAGGCTTGCGGCGAGATGCTCGTCGTTGATCGGGGTTCCCGGGCGAATATCCAAGGTGACCAGCCGGTCCCGCAGAACAAGATAGGCGCGTTCGGCGAGCGAGGGTCGCTCCTGCTGCAAGACCGCTTGCGTCATTGCCAGTGCCCTTCGCCGACCCCTTGACCGTCCGTACTGACTGACCTACCCTAGCTCATTAACTGGTATATCAGAGATACTCTAGAAGGCGAAGGTGGTTCGACATGAGCTCCGGTTCCGTGACCGCACCCGTTGAGGTCCTCTCTCAATCGCTCGCCGACCTCGACCCGGAAGTGGCCAGCGCCATCGACGCCGAACTCGAACGCCAGCGCAGCACCCTGGAGATGATCGCGAGCGAGAACTTCGCGCCGCTCGCCGTCATGCAGGCCCAAGGTTCGGTGCTCACCAACAAATACGCCGAGGGCTATCCCGGCAAGCGCTACTACGGCGGCTGCGAACACGTCGACGTGATCGAGCAGTTGGCGATCGACCGGATCAAGGCCCTGTTCGGCGCCGAGGCCGCCAACGTGCAGCCGCACTCCGGGGCGCAGGCCAATGCCGCGGCCATGGTTGCGCTGCTCAGTCCCGGTGACACGATCTTGGGTCTGGATCTGGCCCACGGTGGCCACCTCACCCACGGCATGCGGCTCAACTTCTCCGGCAAGCTGTACAACGTCGTCGCGTACCACGTAGCGGAGTCCGATCACCGGATCGACATGGCGGAGGTCGAGCGCCTGGCGGTCGAGCACCAACCCAAGTTGATTGTCGCCGGCTGGTCGGCCTACTCGCGGCAGCTCGATTTCGCCGAGTTCCGCCGGATCGCCGACCGGGTGGGTGCCTACCTGATGGTGGACATGGCCCACTTCGCCGGTTTGGTCGCGGCCGGACTGCACCCCAACCCGGTGCCGCATGCGCACATCGTCACCACCACCACCCACAAGACCCTCGGTGGTCCGCGCGGTGGTGTCATTCTCTCGACCGCCGAGCTGGCCAAGAAGCTCAATTCCGCCGTCTTCCCCGGGCAACAGGGCGGCCCGCTCGAGCACGTCATCGCCGCCAAGGCGGTCGCCTTCAAGATGGCCGCCGGCCCCGAGTTCGCCGATCGACAGCAACGAACCTTGGACGGGGCGAGGCTCATCGCCGAGCGGCTCCTGCAACCCGACCTCACCGAGGCCGGTGTCAGCGTGCTCACCCACGGCACCGACGTGCACCTGGTCCTGGTCGACCTGCGCAACTCCGAGCTCAACGGTCAGCAAGCAGAGGATCGACTGCACCGGGTGGGAATCACCGTCAACCGCAACGCGGTCCCGTTCGATCCCCGCCCGCCGATGGTCTCCTCCGGGGTCCGCATCGGCACGCCGGCGCTGGCCGCGCGCGGCTTCGGCGCCGAGGAGTTCACCGAGGTCGCCGACATCATCGCCGCGACCCTGCTGCCCTCCTTCGACGACGGCGCTGCCGCCGAGTTGCGAGCGCGGGTCAGCACGCTGACCGGGCGCTTCCCGCTGTACCCAAGCCTGGCCGGAGTCTCCTGATGAGCGACAACGTCCGTCCGCTTCCCGCCACGTCAGGCGCGGACATCCCGGAGCACCCGAGCTTTCTGTGGCGCAACCCCGACCCGAAGCCGTCCTATGACGTGGTCATCGTCGGGGGCGGCGGGCACGGTTTGGCGACCGCGTACTACCTCGCGAAAAACCACGGGATCACCAACGTAGCGGTGCTGGAGAAGGGCTGGCTGGCCGGCGGCAACATGGCCCGCAACACCACCATCATCCGGTCCAACTACCTGTGGGACGAGAGCTCAGGTATCTACGAGCACTCGCTCAAGCTGTGGGAGGGGCTGGAGGAGGACCTCGGGTACCCGATCCTGTTCAGCCAACGGGGCGTGCTGAACCTGGCCCATTCGCTGCAGGACGTGCGGGACTCGGTGCGGCGCGTCAACGCCAACCGACTCAACGGAATCGACGCGGAATGGCTCGACCCGCACCAGGTCAAAGAGGTCTGCCCGATTGTCAACATCTCCCCCGACGTCCGCTACCCCGTGCTGGGCGCCACGTATCAGCCGCGAGCCGGCATCGCCAAACACGACTATGTGGCCTGGGGATTTGCCCGCCGCGCCAGCGAGCTGGGCGTGGATCTGATCCAGAATTGCGAGGTCACCGACATCGACGTCGTCGACGGCACGGTCGTTGGTTTGCAGACCACGCGCGGCGCCATCAAGGCGGGCAAGGTCGCCCTTGCGGCGTCGGGCCACTCTTCGGTGTTGGCCTCGATGGTCGGCCTGCCGGTGCCGATCCAGTCGCACCCCCTGCAGGCCTTGGTGTCGGAACTGCTGGAGCCGGTGCACCCGACCGTGGTGATGTCCAATGCGGTGCACGTCTACGTGTCGCAGGCGCACAAGGGCGAGCTCGTGATGGGTGCCGGTATCGACTCGTTCAACGGATACGGCCAGCGGGGCGCGTTCCACATCATCGAGCGGCAGATGGCGGCGGCGCTGGAACTGTTCCCGATCTTCGCGCGGGCGCATCTGCTGCGCAGCTGGGCCGGCATCGTCGACACCACGCCGGACGCGTCCCCGATCGTCGGCCTGACCCCGGTCGAGAACCTGTATCTCAACTGCGGGTGGGGTACCGGCGGCTTCAAGGCCACCCCCGGGGTCGGCTGGTGTTTCGCGCACACGGTCGCCCATGACGACCCGCATCCCTACAACGCGCCCTTCACCCTCGACCGGTTCACCACCGGTGCGCTCGTCGACGAGCACGGCGCAGCCGCCGTGGCCCATTAGGAGAGATGTTATGCAGCTGATCGGATGCCCCTGGTGTGGGGCGCGTGAGGAGGCCGAGTTCCACTACGGCGGGCAGGCGCACGTCGCCCACCCCGCGAACCCGGCCGAGAGTTCGGACGTGGACTGGGCCCAGTACGTGTTCTTCCGCGCCAACCCGAAGGGACCCTTCGCCGAGCGCTGGATGCATACCGCCGGGTGCCGCCGCTGGTTCAACGCGGTGCGCGACACCGCCACCCATCAACTGTTGGCCGTCTACAAGCTCACCGACCCGAAGCCGGAGCTCCTGCGATGACCCGTCTGCACACCGGTGGCCGCATCGACCGCGGCACCGAACTGCGTTTCACCTTCGACGGTAAGGACTACCTCGGCCACCGCGGGGACACGCTGGCCTCGGCGCTGCTGGCCAACGACGTCCACCGCGTCGCGACGAGCATCACCTACGGGCGCCCTCGCGGCATCATGACGGCCGGGGTCGAGGACGCCACCGCGCTGGTGCAGATCGACGCGCCGTTTCCCGAGCCGATGCTCACCGCGACCACCATCGAGCTCTACGACGGCCTGGTCGCGCACGGTCTGGCGGGTCAGGGGCGCCTCGCCGCCGAACCCGATCCCGCGCGCTACGACGCGATGCACGCCCATTGCGACGTCTTGGTGGTCGGTGGCGGACCGGCCGGCCTCGCCGCCGCCCTGACCGCTGCCCGCGCGGGCGCCAGGGTGGTGCTGGTCGATGACCAGCCCGAAGCGGGTGGTTCGCTGCTGAGCGCCCGGGAGGAACTGGACGGCGCACCGGCGTTGGAGTGGGTGGCAGCCGCGGTTTCCGAGCTTGCGAGCTACCCCGAGGTGCGGGTCTTGCAGCGCACCAGTGCCTTCGGGTATTACGAGGACGGCTTCGTCTTGGCGCTGGAGAAGCGCACCGACCACCTCGGCGCCGACGCACCGCGGGAGATGTCGCGGCAACGGGTGTGGCGGATCCGGTCCCAGCAGGTCGTCGTCGCGGCCGGGGCGCACGAGCGCCCGGTGGTGTTCGCCGACAACGATCGGCCGGGCATCATGTTGGCCTCCGCTGCCCGTACGTACCTCAACCGCTACGGGGTGCTCGCCGGACACAGGGCGGTGGTGTTCACCACCAACGACAGCGCGTACCCGGCTGCCATCGACCTCGCCGACGCCGGGGCGCAGGTGAGCGTTGTGGATGCCCGGGCCACGGCTGCCCCGTTCTGGTCCGAGCAATGCAGTTCTCGTGGCATCCCGGTGCGGCCCGGCACCGTGGTCACCGGGACCAGCGGAGCCGAGCGGGTGACGGGCGTGCAGGTGGCGACGCTTACCGAGGGGATACTCGGCCCCTCCGAGGAAATCAGCTGCGAGCTGTTGCTGGTCTCCGGGGGTTGGAACCCGACCGTGCACCTGTACAGCCAGGCGCGCGGGCAGCTGCGCTACGACGCCGCTCTCGGTGCGTTCGTGCCTGAGACCGAGCTGCCGGGTGTCCGCGTTGCCGGATCCGCCCGGGGCAGCTTCACCCTGGCCGGTTGCCTCACCGACGGCGCGGAGGCGGCGCAGCAGGCCCTCGCCGTGTTGGGTATCCCCGCCGGTGCAGTGATTTCCGACGCGGGGCCGGTCCCGCGGTCTGCGCAAGGGCCGGCCGAGCGGGCCGGCTTGGTCCTGTGGGCCGTCCCCGACCCGGGCGAGGAAGCCGCGCCGGGTACGCGGTTCGTGGACTTCCAGCGTGACGCGACGGTGTCCGACATCCTGCGCGCGACCGGCGCCGGGCTCACCTCCGTCGAGCACGTCAAGCGTTATACGACCATCGGTACCGCGCACGACCAGGGCAAGACCTCCGGGGTGATCGCGTCCGGCATCGTGGCCGACGCTCTCGGCGTCGGGATCGCCACGCTGGGTACCACGACGTTTCGGCCGCCGTATACCTCGGTGTCCTTTTCCGCGTTGGCGGGCCGGGATCGAGGCGAGATTTTCGACCCGGTGCGCGTCACGGCGATCCACCCTTGGCATGTGGCGCACGGTGCCTTGTTCGAGAACGTGGGCCAATGGAAGCGGCCCTGGTACTACCCGCACGAGGGCGAGGACATGGAGTCCGTCGTGTTGCGGGAATGCCGAGTCGCCCGTGAAGGCGTAGCACTGATGGACGGTTCCACGCTCGGCAAGATCAACGTGCAGGGAGCCGACGCTGGCGAGTTCCTCGACCGGCTCTACACCAACATGATGAGCACCCTGAAACCTGGCTTCATCCGTTACGGCGTGATGTGCGGCATGGACGGCATGATCATCGACGACGGCACCGTGGCCCGGGTGTCGGACAGCGAGTTCGTGTTGACCACTACCACGGGCAACGCGGCGAAGATCCTCGACTGGATGGAGGAGTTCGCCCAAACCGAGTGGCCGAGCTTGCGGGTCAGCTGCACCTCGGTCACCGAGCACTGGGTGACGATTCCGCTGGTCGGCCCGAAGTCCCGTGCTGTGCTCGCTGCCCTGGCACCGGACCTCGACGTCGCCAACGACGCGTTCCCGTTCATGACCTGGCGCGACACCGACGTCGCCGGCATCCCCACCCGGGTCTGCCGCATCAGCTTCTCCGGTGAACTCGCCTACGAACTGAACGTCAACGCCTGGGACGGGCTCGCACTGTGGGAGGCGCTGATCGCTGTCGGCGAGTCGTACGGCATCACCCCCTACGGCACCGAGGCGATGCACGTGCTGCGGGCCGAAAAGGGCTTTCCGATCATCGGCCAGGACACCGACGGCACGATCACGCCCCAGGACCTGGGGATGGGATGGGTGGTGTCGAAGAAGAAGGTGGACTTCATCGGGAAGCGTTCGCATGCCCGCGCGGAGAACAACCGGGGTGATCGAAAGCAGCTGGTCGGGCTGCTGCCGGCGGATCCGCACACGCTGCTCGCCGAAGGCGCCCAGCTCGTGGCGAGCGAGGAGGTTTCGGCACCGCCGGTACCGATGCTGGGTCACGTCACCTCCAGCTACCGCAGCGCCGCCCTTGAGCGCACCTTCGCCCTCGCCCTGCTGCAGGGTGGTCGCGGCCGAATCGGTGAGACCGTGCACGCGTGGCAGGACGGCGAGCTGGTCGCCGTCACGGTGACCGACCCCGTCCTCTACGACAAGGAAGGAGCCCGCCGCGATGGCTGACACCCTGCACCGCCGGAGCCCACTTACCGACTACACCGACGCCTTCGCTGCTCTGCCGATCGGTGCCCGTGAGCTCCCGTTCCGCACGCAACTGAATCTGCGGGTCGACCCGGATGCCGCGGCGGCGGCAGCGATCGGCAAGGCTCTCGGCGGCCCGCTGCCCACGGTGCCGTGCACCGCCTCCCGGCTGGGTGAGGCCGACGTGCTCTGGCTCGGTCCCGACGAGTGGTTGCTCATCGCCGAGCGGGGGCAGGAGCAGACGCTTGGCGACACCCTGCGGGAGGCGATCGGCGACGCGGACGGCGCGGTCACCGATGTGTCCGCCCAGCGCACCGCCGTGGCCTTGACCGGTCCCAAGGTGCGGGAGGTGCTCGCCAGGGGATGCTCCATCGACCTGCACCCGAGGGTGACCCCGATCGGTTCCTGTGTGCAGACCCTGCTGGCGCAGACCGGCGTCGTCATCGTCGTCCGAGACGAGCTCGCCTCGGACTTTCTCCTCCTCGTCCGGTCGTCCTTCGCCGGGTATTTCGGCGACTGGCTGATCGACGCCTGCAGGGAGCTGCGATGACTCTCAGCGTCTTCGACCTGTTCAAGGTCGGCATCGGCCCGTCAAGCTCGCACACCGTCGGACCGATGCGGGCAGCTCGAATGTTCGTCGCTGCCTTGGAGTCCGACGGCCTGATCGGTGACGTCGCGCGCCTGCACATCGAGCTGTTCGGCTCACTCGGCGCCACCGGCCACGGCCATGGCAGCGTCAAGGCGATCGTGCTCGGGCTCACCGGTGAATCGCCGGACACGGTCGACCCCCGCGCCGCCGAACCCACCGTGCAGCAGGTCCGTGACTCCGGCCGCCTCGCACTGCTCGGCACGCACGACATCACGTTCGCGGCCGCCGACGACATCGTCTTGCACCGCCGCAAGAGGCTGGCCTTTCACTCCAACGCCATGCAGTTCCTTGCCCTCGACGCGGCCGGGCGAGAACTCAGCCGGCGGACCTACTACTCGGTCGGTGGAGGGTTCGTGCTGACCGAAGACGAGGCCGGCGAGAAGCACATTGTCGCGGACCCGACGCCCGTGCCCTATCCCTTCCGTACCGGAGCGGAACTCTTGGCCCACACCAGGGATTCCGGACTGCCGGTCAGCGCCATCATGTTGGCCAACGAGCGCGTCTGGCGGAGCGAGGAACAGGTCCGCGACGGCCTGCTACACATCTGGCACGTCATGCAGCAGTGCGTCAACAGCGGCACCGAGGCCGACGGCGTCCTTCCCGGCGGACTGAAGGTGCGGCGCCGAGCGGCCACCTTGCGACAGACCCTGGAGAAGGCCGCCGACGGTACCGGTCCACTTCGGGCCATGGAGTGGGTCACCCTGTATGCCCTCGCGGTGAACGAGGAGAACGCCGCTGGTGGACGGGTGGTCACCGCACCCACCAACGGTGCCGCCGGCATCATCCCCGCTGTCCTGCACTACTACGACCGGTTCGTGCCCGGTGCCGACGACGATGCCATCATGCGGTTCCTGCTCACCGCAGGCGCCATCGGCGTGCTGTTCAAGGAGGGCGCGTCCATCTCCGGCGCCGAAGTGGGCTGCCAGGGCGAGGTCGGCTCGGCCTGCGCGATGGCGGCCGGCGGGCTCGCGGAGATCATCGGCGGCACCCCGGAGCAGGTCGAGAACGCCGCCGAGATCGGCATCGAACACAACCTGGGCCTGACCTGCGACCCGGTCGGCGGCCTGGTCCAGATTCCCTGCATCGAACGCAACGCCGTCGGAGCCATCAAAGCGATCACGGCAGCACGCATGGCCCTCTACGGCGACGGCGTCCACCATGTCTCGCTGGACAAGGCGATCAAAACCATGCGCGAGACCGGTGCGGACATGAAGGACAAGTACAAGGAGACCTCCCGAGGGGGCCTGGCTCTCAACGTCGTCGAATGCTGACGTCCCTTGTGCGTCCCCGTACCGCTGTCCACACCAAATGCATCCACAGCCAGGAGACCTCCGTGCCGAAGTTTGTGTACCAGTTCGCCGAAGGCCACAAGGACATGAAGGATGTGCTCGGCGGAAAGGGGGCGAACCTAGCCGAGATGACGCGGATGGGGCTGCCGGTACCCCCGGGCTTCACCATCACCACCGAGGCTTGCACGATGTATCTGACCAACGGGCAAGAGCCCTGCGAGCTGCGGACCCAGGTGGATGACCACCTGGGCGCCCTCGAGGCGACGATGGGCAAGAAGCTGGGGCAAGCCGACGACCCGCTGCTGGTCTCGGTCCGCTCGGGTGCACGGTTCTCGATGCCGGGCATGATGGAGACCGTCCTCAACATCGGATTGAACGACGAGTCGGTGCGCGGACTGGCACTGCAGTCCGGTAACGAGCGGTTCGCGTTCGACTCCTATCGACGGCTGATCCAGATGTTCGGCAAGACCGCACTCGGTGTCGGTGGTGACCATTTCGAGAACGCCCTGGACGCCGCCAAGCAGACGAAGGGTGCAAAAACCGACCTGGACCTCGACGCGGCGGATCTGCACAAGCTCATCGAGGCTTACAAACAGGTCGTGATCACTGGCTGGAAGCCCAAGGCCGCCTCACCAGCCCAATGCACCTCAAACCCGGTGCCGCGCATTACACCCGGACATCACACCCCGACATCGTGGGAGCACGCGCTCAACCCGCTCGGGATGCGCTCCGCAAGCTGCCCGTCCCCAACTGCGCCGTCTTATACACCTCCGGCCGCACGAGCAACGAAGCAGCCTTTCTCTACCGGCTCCTTGCTCGCCGGCTGGGCACCAACAACCTGCCCGACTGCTCGAACATGTGCCACGAGTCTCCGGCCTCGCAATGAACCGGGCGATCGGCATCGGCAAGGGCACCGTCAGTCTGGAGGACATCACCGACCACGCCGAATTGGTCCTCGTGGTCGGGCACAACCCCGGCACCCACCATCCCCGCATGCTCAGCGCGCTGGACACCGAGTTCGGCATCGCCTCGTCCCGGGAGCACGGCCTGGACGCGGTCAACGCTATTCGCGCCATGCGCGGCGGCAGGCGTCGACGTCTTCGTCGGCATGGGCGGCAACTTCGCCAGCGCCACCCCCGACACCGACGTCACCCACCGGGCGCTGCGCGCCACCGAGCTGACCGTGCACGTGTCGACCAAGCTGAACCGCTCCCACTTGGTCCACGGCCGACAGGCACTGATCCAGCCGTGCCTGGGACGCAGCGACCGCGACATCCAAGCCGGTGGTGCTCAGATGGTCACCGTCGAGGACTTGATGGGCGCCGTACACGGCAGCCGCGGACGTGTAAAGCCCGGGTCGACTGAGATGTGCAAACAATGACCTCGCATGAGGATGGCAGTGAACCCAACGGCTCTCGCGCATCCACCTCGGTACTGCTCGACCGACTGCGAGTCCTGGAAACCTTCTCCATCACGGAACCCGTGCAGGCTGTTACCGCGATCGCGCACACATTGGATATGCACGAGAACCGCGTGTACCGAATCTTGGCGCAATTGGAGCAGGCTGGCTACATGCAACGCGATCGCGAGAGCGGCCGGTTTCGGTGTGCAGATTAATAACTGTCCTCACACTTCCTACCCAGCAGCTTCCACGTCGTCTAATAATGAGCCTCTGTTGGCTCGGCTCTTATTACGCCAGACGCCATTTTCGTTCGTAGCGGTCGCCGCGGCCACTGCTCGATCGGTGGTCTCGAGATCCCCGCGGGCGACGGTGGCGCCAGCGCATCACGAGCTGGTGACCGCACTTCGACGGGCGTTCGACAGCGCCGCCGGCCGGATGAGCATCCTGGCCTGCAACGACGCCTGGCAGCCACCGCTGGTGTTCGTGGCCGTCCAGGACGGCGTCCAGGTACTGCTCGTCCCTTCCGACAGCGGAGAATCCACCTTCGATACCGTCGCCGACACCCGCGCCTACTGGCGGCAGATCACCCGCTTCCACGCGTCGATGTTCCAGTGCTATGTGGTGTGCGTCAACCGCCTCGGCGGCGAAGCCGGCATCCACTACTGGGGTGGCTCCCATGTCGTCGACCCCTGGGGGGCAGGTGGTCCAGGAAGCGGTGCCGGGGTGATGACCATGCCGCAGAGCGAGGACCGGCCTCAAGGCAGGCCCGAAGGACCCGACCGCGAGAAGGCGGTGGACCGGCGCACCGGCCGCAGTGCTGCACGCGCCCGCATCGAGCACCAGGCCTCCTGGGTCGACCACCAGGTGCGAGTGGCGATGGCGAAAGGCGAGTTCGACAACTTGCCCGGCGCCGGCAAGCCGATCCGCGACCTCGGCGGCGAGCACGACCTCGACTGGTGGGTTCAAGAAGCTGATCGAGCGCGAGCAGATCACCGGCGTGCTCCTGCCGGCGCTCGCGCTGCGCAAGGAGGACGCCGGGCTCGACGCCGTACTCGACCGGGAGAGCGCCGAGAAGGTGGTCCGCGAGCTGCTCGAGGACTTCAACCGGCGGGTCGTCGAGGCTCGCCGGCAGCTACAAGGTGGCGCCCCGGTGATCACGAAGACCCGCGATGTGGACGCCGAGGTGGCCGCCTGGCGGCAGCGTCGTACGACGCGACGCTGAGCGAACGCCCCGACCACGTGTCTCCTGGCCGGCTTCCTACTTGTCGACCTTGTCGACCAGCTCGTGTGCCTCCTCGGTCGACTCCGCAGCCGGTGCCGAGCCCCACATGCGCCGCCCGTTCGGCTCCTGCAGGAACAACAGGGAGACCGCGCCGATGACGCCGGCGATGACCAGGTAGTACGCCGGCCAGTTCAGGTCGCCGGTCGCACCGACCAGCGCACCGACCACCACCGACGTGGTGCCGGCGAACAGTGACACCGAGACGTTGAACGCGATCGAGAGTCCGCCCGCGCGCACCTTCGTCGGGAACAGCGACGGCAGCGTGGACGGCATGGTGGCGCTGAAGCAGATCAGCACCAGTCCCATGAGCAGCAGACCGAGGAAGATGGTCACCCCCGTCTGCGCCCGGATCAGCAGGATCATCGGGAACGCGAGCACGATCAACCCGATCGTGCCGACCCACACGATAGGCTTGCGACCGATCCGGTCCGACAGCATCCCGATCAGCGGGATCAACACCAGTGCCACCACCATCACGGCGATCTGTAGCAGCTCCGAGGTCGTCGAGGAGACGCTCGAACCGCCCTGGGCATCGGGCATCGTCGTCGTGACGTAGGTCGGCATGTAGGAGGTGAGCATGTAGTTGGTGACGTTCCAGGCCAGGACCAGGCCCATGCAGATGAGCAGGAACGGCCAGAGCTTGAAGATGTCCTTGAACTCCGTACCGGTGCGGTTCTCCTTCTCCTTCTCGGCGGCCTCCTTCTCCAGGGCGGCGAACGCCGGAGTGTCGGCCAGTCGGGTGCGCAGGTACACCCCGACCACGCCGATCGGGAGCGCCACGAAGAACGGGAGCCGCCACCCCCAGGAAAGGAGCTGAGCGTGGGTCATGGTGGCGTTGGCGACGGTGACGACGATCGCACCGAACAGGTAGCCGGTGAAGGTGCCGAACTCCAGCCAGCTGCCGAGGAAGCCACGGCGGCGGTCGGGCGCGTACTCGGCGATGAACGTCATCGCGTTGCCGTACTCTCCGCCGGTGGAGAAGCCCTGCACCAGCCTGGCGGCCAGCAGCAGCATCGGCGCCACGATGCCGATCGACTTCTCGCTGGGAATGCAGCCGATGGCGAACGTCCCGAGAGCCATCAGGATCATCGTGGTCGCCAGTACCTTGTTGCGCCCGATCCGATCGGCCAGCGGACCGAAGAACAACCCGCCGAACGGCCGGACCAGGAACGCCACCGCGAAGAGACCGAAGGTCGCGATGGTGCCCGCAGTGTTGCCGAGGTCGGAGAAGAAGACCTCCTTGATCGTGGGCTCGAAGTAGGCGTAGACGCCGAAGTCGTACCACTCGGTGATGTTACCGATGGCCGCGGCACCGATCGCCTTGCGGATGATCGGCGGATCGGTGACGACGATTTCATTGAGCGACCACCTTCGCGGGCGCTCACGCGGGGTCAGCACAGACATTGGGTACGCCCTCTTAAGACGAATGCACGGGCAACTGTGCGAGTCTTGACGACGACGGCGAATTCGTCAATCGATCCGGGTTGGCGACATCACGACATCGAGTTGGCGGTCCGCACCGTCCGGACACAGGACAACCACTCCCCCACCCCCGCCGCGTCGCCAGCGTTGGCGGAGCTGGCGCAGACGTGGCTGACCGCCAAGCGGGCGATGGAATCATCCGAGCAGGCCAATAAGGGCCACAGCGACCGGGCCCGGAACGCCGACCTGGCCCGCTGGGGCCAACTGCTCACCTCCACGTCCGCGGATCACGGTCCGGCGGACGCCGGCGCACGGCTGGACGTGGAGTCCGCGCTGGCGCACCTGTCCCTCTCGGATCTGAGCACCGACCGCCTCGTCGACGCGGTGATCACCGCCAAACGACGCTGGAGCGAGGCCACCGTGGCGCGCATGCTCTCCACCCTGCGCGGGTTCACCCGCTGGCTGACCCGCCAAGGCGTCCTGACCCGCGATCCTTGTGACAGTGAGCTGCTCCGGATCTCCCGACGCACCGAGCGGCGCCCCCGCGCCGTCGACGCCGATGCCGTCGAGGTGATGATCACCGCCGCCCGGGACGAGCCCACCGATCGGCAGCGGATGTTCTGGCCCGACCGAGACGTCGCCCTGCTGCGCTTCTTGGCCGGCAGCGGCGCCCGCGCCGAGGAAGTCTGCGGCGCCACGATCGCCGAGATCGACCGCCGCCCGGAGCGGCCGATCTGGCGGGTCGGGCGCTCCAAGGGCGGCAAACAACGCGACGTCCCCCTGCCGGGTGCCACCGTCGCCGCCCTCGACACCTGGCTGGATGCCCGCAAAACACACGGCGGCGGACCCAAGCTGACCCGGTCCAGCCTGCTGTTCGTGCGCACCGACACCAGCCCGCTGACCCCCCGCACCCTCGACCGGCTGCTCCGGGCGATCGCGCTGCGGGCCGGGGTGAGCCTGCCGGCCGGGGCCGCGGCACACGCCTTCCGCCACCACTACGGGGTCACCCTGGCGCTGCGGGGAGTGCCCCAGGCCGCGATCAGCCAGCTGATGGGACACGCCGACCCGCGCACCACCGCCATCTACACCACCGTCGCCTCCTCCGCGCTGATCGGTGTCCTGGACGACGCCGGCCTGCTGTAGATGACTCCCGGACGTGACCCAGCCCGGAAAGTAGCGGAGCCAGGCCTCGGTTATGCCGCGCAGTCGCGGCAGATCGGTAGACCCGCGCGTTCCCCGGCGTAGCGGTGGCGGTGGTGGACCAGGAAGCAGGTCGAGCAGGTGAACTCGTCGGCTTGTTTGGGCACGACGCGCACCGAGAGTTCCTCCCCGGACAGGTCCGCCCCCGGTAGTTCGAAGAACTCCGCGGTGTCGATCTCGTCGATGTCGATGATGGAGGCCGCGGCGTCGATGCGGTGCTCTTTGAGCTCCTCCAAGGAGTCCTCGGCGACGTCGTCGGATTCGGTGCGGCGTGGTGCGTCGTAGTCGGTTGCCATCATGCATTTCCCTTCGTGCCGGTCGTGGCGATCGCCGGTGTGCGGCCAGATGTGCTGCGCGCAGCGGTGTTGGGACTCAACGCACGGCGACCTCGTCTTGTGCCCGACCTCGACGCACCCGGCCGCTCACGGCGCACCGTGTGGTCGCTCTTCGAGTACGGACCGACAGCACCGGCCCCGAGCGAAACTCCGGGCGAGCTCCGGATGGAAACCCGACCTTTCGGTACTTCCGAGTCCGAGTGATGTCCACCAGAGGATCGATGCGGCCCTGACTACGCTGACTCGACCCGGGGCAGCAGGGCTGACCGCGCGTCAGGATCAGCTCGGGGCTGGTCCCCACCAGTCCGGTGGGGCGGGGGCGGATTTCAGCGGTGCCGGAATCCCGCCGTGGTGATCGGGTTTGCACAGGTGCAGCGGGCCTTCCTCGCCGTTCATCAGCACCCCCAGCTGGGGGCCGCAGTGATCACGCCACCAAGTGCCCATCGCGGTGCCACCATCCAGCCGCAGCGCTTCCCACGCCTCCCACAGCGCCATCAGCCGGGCGATGGCCTCGGCATGCATCCACCACTGCGGGCACCACGTCAGCCCCCGACCGCCGGCCACGAGCTTGCGGGCGATGGTGGGGGCCAGGAACCCGACCACGAACGCCTCGACGTCGGCGTACACCGGGGGCGCACGATCGGCAGGTGCCCCTGATTCCTGGGCGGCGACCGCTCCCGGTGCGGGTTCGGTGGCGCTCATTGCGCCGGGGGCAGCAAGGGGTTGCGTCCCCGGGGGGCCGCCTTCGCCACCAGAACACCGCCACCGTCCTCCTCGGCGGGGCCGGCATCGGCGGAGAACTCGTGGGCTGCCCGCAGCCGCTCCACCCGGCGATCCGCCGGTTCCCACCGCAACAGCGACGCCCTCACCGCGGCGGCGTGCGGACCCTCCATCCACGGCACCAGCCGCAGCATGACCGCCTTGTTCCCCGAGGACAGCAACACCGCCCGCCCACGGGGCAGGCCCATCAGCTCGGCCACATCCAGGATCGGTTCGCTGGACCAGGACTGCGACTTCGACGCCCCACCACGGCCGGTGCTCTGCGACCAGCGGGACACGTCGTGGACACCGATCAGGTTGGACAGCTCCCGCAACCACGGCTCGTCGGACACCCCGCCGCCGTACATCTTCAGGTTCGCCGCCGACCACAGCTTGCGGAACCCGTTTTCCCCCCACACCTCATAGCCCTGCACCGCGGACTGGAAGATGGTCATCACGACGATGCCGCGGGACCCGAAGTGGCTGTAGAGATTCGGCAGTTCCGCGAGTTTGCACACGTTCGCCGCCTCATCCAGGACCACCGTGAGCGGGGTGCCCAGCCGGCGCCCGGGCAGGGTCGCCGCCAGCCGGGACGCGGCCTCGAACACCTGCCCGATGAGGGCGGTGCTCAGCGCTGAGGCTGACTCCGGGCCTTCCATCGACAACGCGTAGAGGGTGTCGGTGCCAGCGGCGAAGGTGGTCGGGGAGAACTCCGGCACGTCGTGGGTAGCTTCGGCTTCGGTCACCTCGAGCTCGTCGCCGAGCTGGGTGAACACCCGCCGTCGGGGTGGGGTGACCCAACCGGCGTAGGCCGGTTCGTCGAGGACTTCCAGGAACCGGCGGGCCCCGTCGTAGAGGCCGTCTTTCTGGGCGGGTCGTAGGTTGGTGGTGGCCATGACCCGGGCGGCGGCCATCGGGTTGCCGTGCAGGCTGAGCAGCCGGGCCGGGGTCAGGTCGGTGTCGTCATAGAGCCACTCCAGCACGTGCAGTACGTCACCGCCGCCGAGGGAGGCGGCCAGGAGGTAGGTGGCCAACAAGCCTTGGGCGCCGCCGTCGAAGTAGGCGTCGGTGCGGGCGGAGGCATCGCGGGAGTTGGACACGAAATGCGCGGCGAGGCCCTTCGCCGGGGCCAACGAGGTCACCGGGGTCAGCGGGTTCCACCACCAGGTGGCCACCCGGCTGGTGTCGGCGATGCCTTGCGGGTCGAACAGCCAGATCGTGCCCTTCCCGGCCCGCAGCCCGCGGGTCGCGTCGACCGCGTCGGCCTTGTTCGAGGTGAACGCGAGGGCGCCGGGGGCTTCGGCGATCGCGGGGACGGCCCCGGCGGTGGTTTTCCCGGTCCGCGGCCCGGCGACGATCACCGAGCAGTCCTCCCACCCCTGACGCAGCATCACCCCACCGGGCACCGTCTTCCCGATCGGCAGCCCGTGATCATCCGGGCCGCTCAGTGTTGTACCGGGGCGCAACCGGGCGGCGGCCCGTTTCGCGTCGCTGGGGGTCACCCCCGTCAGCTGGGAGTGTGGGGCCAGGCGGCGGGCCATCACGTCGACCCGGGTGCGGCGCGGTCGGCGCGCCCACACCACCGCACCGGCCGCCACCAGCACGAGCAGCAGGACGAGTGTTCCGGTGGCGACGACGGTGGACATGCCGCCCGGCCACGGGCGGGCACCGGTGAGCAGGTCGGCGACCAGCTGGGCCGGGTTGCCCGGTGGGGCCTGGGGGGCGGCGCCGTACCCGGCGTCGACCGCGACCCACACCAACCCCACCACCGCACACAGCCCCACCAGGGCCGCGACCAGCAGGCCCCAGCCCCGGTCGGGGTTGGTCGAGGGTGCGCCGTTTCGGCTCATCGCAGTGGTCCTTCCGGGACGACGATCAGGAACAGACACGGGGAGGTGGTCGCCGGCCACCGCAGGACAGCAGTCGTGGCCGGCGCCCGGAAAGGCCCAACCCGGGCGAGGGAGGAGGCGCCCGGGTTGCGCGGGTGGCTCAGGGGCGGCATGAGGGCCATTGCGGCCCGGTACGGACCAGGTGCAGACCGTCGGCGCCCAGCTCGCAGCGCAGCGCGACCGCATCCCGCGTGCCCGACCCGCAGGTCCGGGGACCGCCGTGGCCCTCGGCGATGGTGATGTCCAACACCATGGCCAGGTACCTGATCGGTGTTCAGCGGATGGTCTCTGCCCCGCCTGAAGCCGTGTGGGAGGTGCTGGCCGACGGCTGGGTCTACACCGGCTGGGTGGTGGGTGCCTCCCGGATGCGGTCGGTGGACGCGGCGTGGCCGGCGTCCCGCGGTGCGGGCGGTGGCCGTCGGCGAACCGGCCCACGGGATGGGCTACCCCAGCGATTGATCGCCTGGCGTCCTTCTGCCGGCTGGAGGCGATTATCGTGGGTCTATGCGCGGGCCGTGGTGGTCGGTGCTGGGTGGAGTGGAGTGGTGATGGGCATGTTCCGGCGGCGCGAGGATGCTGAGGTGGCGGGGTTGCGGGCGGAGGTGGACAGCTTGCAGGGCCGGTTGTCCTCGGATGTGGCCACCCTGGATCCGGGGGAGTCCCCGTTGTGCCGGCAAGCGATGAACGATGCCAGCGAACGCACCACCGCCGCTGGTGGTCTGCTGTCGCACGCCAGGACACCCGCCGAGCCGCGGGTGGCCCTGCGGATCGTGGTGGAGGGTTTGCAGGCCACCCGGGTGGTGCGCGAGCACCAGGGTTTGTCGTTGGGTCCGGACCTGCCCGACGTCACCGGGCCGGCCGCGGTGAACACACCCCCCAAGTCACCCTGGGCAGCGAGCAGGTCACCGGCGCACCCGGAGTACCACCCGCAACAGCCGCACTTCTTCGGTGGGGGCACCGTGGCCGGGAACCCAGTGCCCGGTGGTTACTACCGCACCCCGTTCTGGAAGAAAGCCATGATGATCGGTGGTGCTGTGGCCGGCGGGGAAATGCTCGGCGACCTCCTCGGCGGCGGTGGTGGCGGGGACTACGACGGTGGTGGCGGCTGGGGTGGTGGTGACGATGGTGGCGGCTGGTAGCTCACCACCGTGATGGGCAGCGTGGCAGGGGGCAGTGTCGTTCCCACGGGGGGTGGGGCGGTCGCCATCCTTGTTGGCAGCATCTTCGTGGCGGTGGCGTGCGGGATCGTTGCGATTGAGGTCAACCGCAACCTGTGGGGGTGGATGGTCGTGGGTTTGGTGGGCAGTTTCGTGATCATCAGCGCCTTGTACGCTGTCTTCTGACCGGTGGGGTGCGCGAGTGAACGGCCCGGTGGCCCGGTAGGGGGCACCAGCAGCTGGTGGTGCTTTGTCACCCAAACCGGTTCGGGCCGTTGAACCCGTGGTGAAGGCACCCGGGTACCTCGTTCGTGCGGTGATCGCGCTGGTCGCGGTCGGTGTGCTGGTTGGCGGTGTGTGGGGTGTGCGGGCTGTGGCCGACACCAGCACCGCCGGTGTTGGGCCTGTGGTGCAGGCGTTGGCGCCGGTGGCGGTTGATGGTGCCCGCAGCAGTGATCCGGTCACCGTCCCGGTGAATGTTGCGGTGCCGATGGGTGCCCCGGTTCCGGTCGCGGCAGTATCCGCGCCCGGCGTACCCCTCATCCGGGGTCCGGGGTTCGGTGATTCCGGCGGGGGTGTCGCCGTACTCGGCGTGGGCGGTGGCCCTGGCCAAGACGAGTAGGAAACGTCGCTCATGGCCGTACTCACCTCTTGACCACAGTGTGGCATCCGACTGAAGGATTCGCCTATCACGTTGGCCGGCTCAGGAACTGATGAGTTGGGAGACGCGACCTTTACTGATGTCCATGACGGCGGCCGTGTCGGCGACGGACAGACCGGCGTGGCGCAGCTCGCGGGCGACGCGGCGTGATTCGCTGGCCGCCTGGTGTCGCTTGTCGATCGCCTCGGCGGTCATCTTCCGAGCCCGTTCCACGTCATTCTCGACCCCCGGAGGCCACGGACAGGTGAACCGCGGCGTCATCGGCGTCGAGGGCGCCCATCGTGGCCACGAAGTCGCGTACCTGCTGGGCGGCGGTGGCCAGGGTGCGGCGGTAGTGACACGGCGTCACCGCAGTTCAGGGCCCTATACACCCAGCGGCTCCGTGGTTCAACGCTGTAACACTGCCAGGGATTCCGTGTTCGCTACGCCGGAAGCGATCCGGGCAGGAGTCCGGTTCGCCGCAAGCCCGGTGAGCGGTTCGGATCGCCGGTTCTGTGGAGGTAATCAGCTGGCTTGAGCCCTATGGTGGGTTCGGCCGCGTCGGCGCAGGTTCGCCCTGGCCTCGTTGAGCAGCTGGTGGACGAACCCGTAGGAGCGCCCGGTGCTCTGGGCCAGTGTGCGGATGCTGGTTCCCTGCTCGTACTGTTCCTTCAGATCGGTCGCCAGCTGGGCGCGTGACTCTCCGGTGATGCGGGTGCCCTTGGTCGGTTCCCTCACGTATGCCTCCGGTGCGAATGAGCGATCTAAAGATCCTTCGCACCGGGCTACCGGGGTGGTTCGGTAGTTCGATCAAGCGGGGTGGTCGGTCACGCGAGCTGGCCAAGCGCCAGGTAATCCGCGGACTACCGGCCTTGCGAGCCGTCCGGGAGCAGGACCACCCTCCCCGGTTTCAGCACCGGGGTCGTGGGTGACCTACACCGCCGTCCCGATGGTAGCTACGCGGCGCATCGAGCACCCGGCGCAGAGGGGACGGGATCGAGGTTGTTGGTCGGCTCGTCAACAACCAGCACGTCCGCGGCCGAGGACACCAACGCGGTGACAGTCAGCCGGGTCTTCTCACTCCCGGGGGAGGTACCGCAGGGTGGTTGAGTTGGTCGCCATGATCAGGAACGCACCGAGCAGGTTCCGTAAGCTGCGGTGCCGGGCCCTCTACCAGAGCGACGTCGGAACTATGCCTTTTACCGCTGCCGGCCGAACTCAGTCGGCTGCGGTGGCGGAGGGCGGCGCGGTTCCACCGTGGGGTTCCCGCGCCGTCATCAGGCGGATGATCTCGTCCCGGTCACGGGGTGCGGGCAGCCCCCATTCCGGTTGGTAGCCGTACACCTCGTGCAGGGGGGTGGAGGCGGTGCGGCCGTTGAGCACCTCCACCGAGCTGGTGTCGATCAGCCCGGGGTGTTCCACTCCGCAGGCCTCGGCCACCTTCACCAGGTCCCGGCGCAAGGTTTTGATGTAGGTCGCGGCCCGGACCGACTTCAACTGCGGGTCCAGGCCGCGCGTGAGCCAGGCGTTCTGGGTCGCCACACCGGTGGGGCAGGTGTCGGTGTGGCATTTCTGGGCCTGGACGCAGCCGATGGCCAGCATCGCCTCCCGGGCGACGTTGACCATGTCACAGCCCAAGGCGAAGGCCACGATCGCGTTGTCGGGCAGCCCGAGCTTGCCCGCCCCGATGAACACGACCTGTTCGTGCACGCCGCGTTCGGCGAACTTCGTGTAGACCCGGGAAAAGCCCAGCTGGAAGGGCAGCGACACCGAGTCGGTGAAGATGAGGGGGGCGGCTCCAGTCCCGCCCTCGCCGCCGTCGATGGTGACGAAGTCCACGCCCCGTCCTGTTCCGACCATCAGCGTGGTCAGCTCGTCCCAGAAGGCCAGGTCCCCGACGGCGGACTTGATGCCGACCGGCAGCCCGGTCTCCGCGGCGAGCATCTCCACCCAGTCGAGCAGGCCGTCGGTGTCGGAAAACTCCGCGTGCCGCGACGGGCTGATGCAGTCCTGGCCCTGCTTGATGCCGCGGGTCGCCGCGATCTCCGCCGACACCTTGGCCGCCGGCAGCAGCCCCCCGAGCCCCGGCTTAGCTCCCTGACTGAGCTTGACCTCCACGGCGCGCACGGGTGCGCTGGCCACCAGTTCCTTGAGCTTGGCGAGGCTGAAGCGGCCGGCATCGTCTCGGCAGCCGAAGTAGGCCGTGCCGATCTGGAAGATCAACTCCCCGCCGTGGCGGTGGTAGGGCGACAGGCCGCCCTCCCCGGTGTTCTGCAGGCAGTCGGCCAGCGCGGCGCCGCGGTTCAGCGCCTCGATGGCGTTGCCCGACAGCGACCCGAAGCTCATCGCGGAGATGTTTACCACCGAGGCGGGGCGGAAGGCTTGAGCGCGGCCGCGCGCGGCCCCGAGTACCTTCGCGCACGGCAACGCGACCTCATAGCCGGTGTCCGGCGCGGAGAGCGGGACCGCTCGAGCGAAGGTGCGGTGGTTGATGACGGGGTACCCGGCCGTGTACTCCACGTCGTTGTCCGTGCCGAACCCGAAGTAGTTGTTCTCCTTCTTCGCCGAGGCGTAGACCCACCGCCGTTGATCCCGCGTGAACGGCCGTTCCTCATTGTTGCCCGCCACCACATACTGGCGCAGTTCCGGCCCGACCGCCTCGATGAGGAACCGGGCGTGGCCGATCACCGGGAAATTGCGCAGCAGCGCGTGGTTGCGCTGCACGAGGTCGTGCACGGCCACCCCCACCACCGCCGCGGCAGCGGCGGCCACGGCGAAGGGGCCAGGTCTGCTCACCCGGGTCATGCCCGCCAGTCTGCTCGCCGCCGGCACCCCCGTGCCACGGGGGGCCCCAGTCCTGCTCGGCGGCGAGCTGCGTGCCCGCCACCCATTGATCGCGCGACGGCTTCGGGTGGCAGCCGAGGGCGTCGCCGACGAGGATAGGTCCCATGTCCAGCAGCGAACCCTTCCAGCCGCAGTCAGACACCGGGCCCGACAACCCCGCCGTCGATCCGGACACCGGAATACCCCGAGGTGCCGCCGATGGCGAGGGCGAGGCCGCCGACCCCGCTGATCTCGGTCCGGTCGGTGACCGCGACGACGACGACCCGCCGTTCCGCGCTCCCGAACCTGCCGAGGAAGGCAGCGCGGTGTCCCTCAGGGAAGAGGAGGCCGCTTTCGGCCGGGCAAGCGACACTGATCGGGAATGACCGCGATCAGCGAATTTGTGCCGCGACTACCGCGCTACAACCCGAGGTAAACACACAACTGCTTCGTTGCGGGTGCCAGTTCGGCGCTGTTCAGAGGTCCGCGGGTCGTCGTCGTCGGCTGGTTGCCGTGGTGAAACCGGCCCGGACGCGGTGCCAGATTTTTCGATCATCTCGTTGCTCCGGGCGCATCCACGGGGCTCTCCTCATGTCTGGTGGGCGCTCGCGTGGAGCGCCCACCGGTGCAGCTTGGTCTGGGTATCCCGTACCCGGCGCTCCGCCGAAGCCAAGACGGCTTCCAGTTCGTCGCTATTCACCGGCCAAAACCGCGAGGTGCTCCCAATGTCCTTGCTGCGACGTGCTAGTCGCGCGTCACCCAGGTGCGTGCCTCGCGCCCGCTCGGACAACTACTGGGACCTGCCCGGCGCTGAGCACCCCGCTCCCGGTGCGATACCCCGGACCGGCCGGGATTTGGCCGTTGCGGTTGTGGGGGATACGGGCGGCGGGGACGCTGGTGGTGTCCTCTCGAGCCCCAGGGCAGACACCCAACACCCACGAACATCCCCGCCGAGCGGCAGGAGCAGCGCCATGAGCAGTACCGATGAGGCCGGAAACGTCACCGGCAGCCAGGACAAGGACTACAACCTGCGCTGGTTCACCGAGGTGTGCCTGTGTCGATGCGTTGCGTCTGGACACCTACATCCAGGACGCCGACCGGGCAGGTGACAGCGAGGTCGCCGAGTTGTTCCGCCGCGCTCAGACGGAGAGCCGCAAAGGGGCGGACCAGGGCAAGCAGCTGCTCGCCGGCCGACTGCGCGCCTGACCCGCACCGGAAGGATAGGCGTCATGAACGCCGACCACATCGTGTCGGCGGTGCGTGCGTCCGCGGGTATCGACACCCCGTGAGCACGCCGAGCGGGCGGTGCGGGCGCACCTGCGGGTGCTGGGGCAGCGGTTATCGACCGATACCACGCATCTCGGTGCCCAGCCCCTGCCCGCGGAACTGGCCGAATGTGTGGGCGCCGACGGGGAGGGGGACCGGTTCGGGGTGGCGGAATTCTATCGCCGCGTCGCGGAGCGGCAGGCGCAGGGCTGTGGTGCGCCTCCCGTACCCGCCTTCGAGCGCGGTCCGACGTGCCGACCGCCTGCGTGAGCTGCGGTTGCCCGGCGGGACGGAGTGCTTGGCGGGGATTTTATCGGCGGCTGGGGGACGTGTTCGTCATCGCGGCGATCGGCCCGGAGGCGCAGGTCGACCGGCGCGGCTTCGGCAGCACCGTTGCCGCGGCCCAGGCTCGACTGGATGTGCTCGAGGAAGGACTGGCATGAAACTTTCGGACCTGACCAGCGCCGAGCAGGTGAAGGCGGAGGCGCTCACAAACCCCGCGGTGTGCGCCGAGTGGGACCGCACGGCGGTCGCCCGCGACGTAGCGCACCGGGTGCTGCGCTACTGGGTGGAGCATGACCTGTCGCAGACTGAGCTGGGCGTTAGGCTCGGTGTGTCCCAGCCCTACGTGGCCAAGCTCGAGCGTGGGGACCAGGCGCGTCGCTGAGCCCCTTTGCCCGGCTGGCCCAGCGGCTGGGTCTCGAGTTCCACATCGACGTCACGCCGACAATCGTGCGCCTGTCGCCGTGAGGGCGTCCGGCCCGCATACAGCGACCGCACCGGTAACCGGACAACAACGACATGACCTGTCGTCAGCGCGGATCGGGAAGATCCGCGGAATGCCTCGACCGCCCGGGTAACATGACGGCCAGCGCGCCGAGCACGGGGCACCACGCGCTTCGGCCGCCGTTGATCGTCAACTCGGCGAGGTCGTTCGACCGGTTCGGGGGGACTATCCGTATGCGCCGATAATACCCATTATCGGCGTTGAAGCCCCTTCGCTACCGGCGCACGACACTAGTTCCTGTCCTCGATGACCCTTGCGCCAACCACTTGCCGATCGCAGGACCCTCTGGTCCACGATCCGGTGGTTGAGAACTTCGCCAACTAATTCGACACACAGCCAGTCCGCATCCTAAGGGCGGGTAGTCCTCACCGGGCCGAAGAACCGGATGCACTCCAGTGCCGAGGCTCGCTTGCCCGCGATCGAGGAGCCGACATGGCCAGCACCAACTATCGCCAGCGCGACCTCAGCCGGTGTGCGCAACCGGTGATGGACGCCAGGGCTCCGAGCCGCGACGTAGACGGTCAGGGCGGCGCCCAGACCGAGTGGCTCCGCGACGTGTCAAAGCGGTAGTCGGCGACGCGGGCCGCGAATAGTCGGCGCCCCATCTCTTCAGCGTCTGCGAGCGGCTCCGCGGGGTCGAGCGAGACATCGCCCCGGCTGTTTCCCACGCCTACCACAATGTTCACGAGATCCTGCTTGAGGTAGCGGGTCAGTTCCTGGAATTGAGCTCGCAGACCGAGCGTGGCGCCCTGGTAGCTCTCCTCGCAGGCGATGAGAACGCCCACGCGCTTGCCGGGCAACCCATCGAGGACGGTATTGGAGTTCGCATAGCCTTCGGACATGTAGCAGAACAGGCGGTCGAACGCGGTCTTGAGCCGGCCGCTCATTCCGTACCAATACAGAGGCGTGGCGAGGAGGAGACCTTGTGCCGGCAGCATGTGTTCGATGAGTAGGCGTTCGTAGTCGTCGGGGATGCTGCAGCTGCCGTCGGCACGCCGACAGCTTCTGCAGTCCCGCAGTGCTTCTTCGACGAAGTCGTCGAGCTGCAGCAGCGTGACATTGTGGCCCGCCTTCTGCGCACCGAGCACCGCGGCCTCGACAAGTAGAGACGAGTTCCCGTCGCGCCGGGGACTGGCGTTGATGGCGAGTACTTTCACAGGGGTCCCTTGTCGAGTTGTCTGTTCCCTGTGGCAGCGAGGAACTTGAGTACGGCCGCCGAGAACTCCTCGGGCGTGTCATGGGGAATCCAGTGCGAAGCATCGACTCGCCTGAGCTGCGCGTCGGGGATCTCGCGGGCAAGGCGCTCGCCGTCCGACACCGGTTGCCAGGGGTCGTGCACGCCCCACAGCACCAGGGTGGGCGCCGTGATGGACTGGTGACGGTCGATGAGCGCCATCGTGTGGTTGGTGTTGAGCGCACTTGCGTTGCGGATGAGACTCAGCGCGCCGTCCCGGTCGGTGTACGGTGCGACGATGCCGGCGGCGAACTCCGCCGTCATGCGGTCGGCGTGGTAGATCCCGTCGGGCAACCCGCCGGCGATGAACGTCGCCACCTCGCCTGCAGGCTTGTGGCGCCACCGCGGGTCTCCGAGCACGATCATGTCCTGGATGGGCCAGGAGTCAAAGGCCACGGCGTTCGCTAGAACGAGGCGGGTCACTCGCTCGGGGTGCTCGATCCCGAGAATGAGCGAGACGCCGCCGCCGGTGTCGTGACCGACGAACGTCGCACGCTCAATACCAAGAACGTCGAGAAATCGCAGCATGGCGGCGACCTGCGCCGGTAGCGAACGATCGAACCGGTCCCGCCTGTCTGACCAGCCGTGGCCGAGCAGATCCGGGGCAAGCACACGGCAGTGCATGGACAACCGGGGGATGACGTCGGCGTATAGGTAGGACCATGTGGGGATGCCATGGAGCAGCACGACCGGCTCGCCCTCGCCAACGTCGGTGTAGGCGAGGTCGAGGTCGAGGTCGCCCAGACCCGGCAGCGTCAGGTGACGCTGCCGGCCTCGGAACTCCTCGTGTGAAGGGGTCACAACGACGCTCCTGGGTCGGCATCGCAACCACGCCCGTAAGGCCTTGGCTTCGGCGTTGAAGCCGAAGATCGTCCGACCGCGCGCGCCCTGCACGCCCAGATGCGGTGCGGAATCATTGCTGTCGCGCCGGGGTTCTGCTGGGCGGCGCTGGGTGCCCCGACCGGCAAACATCTCGCCTCGATCATGGACGACTTGGTGCCCCGGCTGCGGCGGCTTGACGAGCTGGACATCACCGACGGCACGGAGATGGTGTTGATCCCCGATGTTGCCGGTGACGATGGATCGCCGGCTGGCCCGACGGGATGAAGAAGCAGCTGCGGGGCCGCTCGCACACCGCATTGACTCATCAAAGATGCTCGGGTAGTCCGAGCCGACACCGTGGATCTCAAGGGATTTCCCACTCGTAGGAGAACTTCACGACCTTGAGGATAATCGAGGTTTCCACGTCGCTGACCCCGGTCAGCGGGCCGATGGTCTCGGTGACGAACCGCAGTAGGTGTTCCTGATCGAGGAAGAATGCCTCGAGGACGATGTCATAGCGTCCGGCGGCCAACCCGATGTAGCGCACCTCCGGGTACTCCCGTAGCGATTCAGACACCGCAGTCATCGCGGTGAGGTTGACCGAGACGCCGATGATTGCGGACAGATTCATACCGACGGCTTCCGGCGTCGGAACCGCGACGATGTTCATGAGGTTCTGCTCAAGCAGCTGGGCGATACGCTTGCGCACCGTCGTCTCGGTGACGTCAAGGACTCGCGCGATTTCAGTGTTACTCATGCGCCCGTTGCGCTGGAGCATCTTGATGATGCTCCGGTCGAGTTCGTCGACGACGTGAGCACGGCTCGTGCCGTTGCCGCCGGGGTCAACCGCGTGTCTCATGCGTACCTCATGCGTCTCTTTGGGTCGGAATCCGATGCTAGAGTCCACCGAGAACATCGAAACTAGCTAATTTGGGAGCAAACCGGTTGACTTTCGCTTCTGGGGGGAGCACGGTATCTCCACGGCCCGCGTGCGACGTGTGGAGGACAGAATGGCTCAACTAAGAGGCACGGCGGAGCAGACGCCCCAGGCCCCGGCGGTGTTCTCTCGGCAGGCGTCGGGACTGATCCGAGTCGGCGGCTCGTTCGACGTCTTCATCTACAATGTCGGCCTCGTCTCGGTCGGTATCGCCATCGCCTTCAACCAGTTCTACGGACCTAGCCTCTACCCCGGAGCGCAGCCGTGGCTCGCCACGATCCTTGCAGCGCTCGGGATGCTTGCTGTCGCAACCACATTCTACTTCTGGTCGGTCGTGTTCCCGCGCTCCGGCGGTACCTACGTGTTCCTCTCCCGAAGCACGAAACCCGGCCTCGCGTTCGTGATGTCGCTGATCGAGACGGTGATCCTTCTCTACTACGCGGCCCTCGCCGCATCGCTCATCGTCACTGCTGGTTTGGCATCGTTTTTCTACACCGTCGGACTGATCTCTGGAAGCAGCACGCTAGAAAGCTGGGCCACCAGCGTGGGGCAGCCACGCGGTGTGTTCTGGATCGGCACCCTCATTCTGCTGGCTGCGGGCGCGCTACTCGCCTCCGGCACGCGTCGCTACTTCTCTTTCCAGCGGGTGCTGTTCGTCGTCGCTGTGGTCGGGATGTCTGTGCTGCTCGTCGCGATGCTCGTCGGATCGCGCTCGTCGTTTCAGACCCACCTCGCCACGCTCACCGGCCTGCAGTACGACGACGTCATCAGAAAGGCCACGGCAACAGGCTACAAGCCCAGCGGCTTCAGCTTTAGCGAGAGCGTGAAGTTCATGGTGTGGCCGCTGCTGCCCCTGCTCGGCGCGGTGCAGTCGGTGGGCATCGGCGGCGAGGTGAAGAAGATCCAGCGCTCGCAACTGTTCGGCATGCTCGGCGCGGTCATCGCCTGCGGCGTCGTAATCGCGCTCTTCGCGGTGCTGTCGAACAAAGCGTTCGGCTATGACTTTCAGGGCGCAATCGCCTACAACGCTATCAACGGCAACGCGGACGGGACCACCGCAACGTTACCCTACTTTACCGTTCTGGCCGGGATCCTTACGTCCAACGTCGTTATCGCCGTGATCATTATGGCGGTGTTCGTCGCGTGGATCTGGTTCTGGATTCCCGCGGAGATCGCCTACACGACGCGCAGCATGATCGCGTGGTCGTTCGACCGGGTCGCCCCAGACGGTCTCGGGTGGGTGAGCGAGCGTTTCCACACGCCAATCATCGCGATAGGTCTGTCGACCGCAGGCTCTATCGCGTTCATGTGGCTCATCGCATTCAAGGCCATCGCATTCCTTACGCTCGTCGAGGTGCTGCTCGTGATCTGGGGCACCGCGATGGTGGCGGCGGTCGTGTTCCCCCGCTCACGCCGGCAGTTCTTCGACTCGTCACCCGCCAAGCGAGCACGGGTCGCCGGCCTGCCCCTGATGTCGATCGCCGGCGCGGTCAGCACGCTGTTCTTCCTTGCGATGATCTATCTGCTTTGGAACGACACCAACGCGGCCGGGCCGCTGCTGACGCTCCACCACGTGTCGACCGAATTCTGGATCGTGGTCGCGATCGTCGTCGTCGGCACCGCGTGGTACGTCGGCACCAAGCTTTACCGCCGACGACAGGGCATCGAGCTGAGCCTCGCCTTCCAGCAGATCCCGATCGAATAGCAGGCGGAGGAGACATGGCTTCTTCCTGGCCGCAGCTGCGCGACGAGGCGATCGAGATTGTGACTGGTGCCGATGAGATCGGGGTCACGCTCCGCGTCGTCGGCAGCGCCGGCATCCGCTTGCACTGCGCACCACCGGACGCACAGATGGAGCGCCTCGGACGGCGCGCCAAAGACATCGACTTCGTCGTCCTAAAGGAGGACCGCAAAAAGATGCGCCGCTTCCTCGAAGCGCGCGGCTACGTCGCCGACCGCGACCTTCTCGTCGCGATGGAAGGCGCCCGCTACTCGTTTGCCCAACCGCAGACCCAGATCGAGCTCGACGTATTTGTCGAGAAGTTGCAGTTCAACCACACCATCGAGGTGCGGGACCGGCTCAGGCAGCATCGCACCACTCTGCCGCTCGAGGAACTCCTTCTCGCCAAACTCCAGATCGTCTCCCCCACGACGACCGACTTGCTGGACGTCAGTGTGCTGCTCGCCACCCACCCGGTGGTTCCCGCCCCGAGCAGCGACGAGGAGATCGATGCCGACCGCATTGCGTCGCTGCTGGCGAGGGACTGGGGGTTCCACCACACGGTCGTAGCGAATCTGACCCGCATAAGGCAGTCATTGGGTGAGGTCGTCGACCTTGGTGCCGAACTCCACGACACGGTGCACCAGCGCGTGGACGCGCTGGCGCAGGCGGTGCAGGACAAACCGAAGACGATGGGCTGGCGCGTGCGTGCGCGGGTGGGCGAGCGCGTCCAGTGGTGGGAAGACGTCAACGAACGCGAGGAGGCGTACTAATGGGACTATTTCGAAAAGGAATCCGGGAGCGCAAGGCCGATGAGACGACGCTGTTCTTCGCTACAGACGTTCACGGCTCCGAGGTGTGCTTCAAGAAGTTCGTCAACGCGGCGGCGTTCTACAAGGCGGACCTGCTAGTACTCGGTGGTGACATCAGCGGCAAAATGGTAGTACCCCTGGTTGAAGCCGGCTCCAACACCTACCGGGCCAGGCTGCACGGCCAGGACCAGCTCGTGCACGCCGACGACCTCGAGCAGCTCGAGCAGCGGGCCTGGAACAGCGGCCTCTACACGCGCCGCATGTCGCCCGACGAGCACACCTACTACGCCGAGCACCCTGAGGCGATCGAGAGCCTGTTCTCGGAGGTCGTCACGACAACGGTGCGCCGATGGCTCCAATACGCGCAGGCCAAGCTCGCCGACACGAACGTGGTCATCCTTAACGCTCCCGGTAACGACGACCCCCCCGTGGTCGACGACGTGCTACGCGAGGATGGCGGTGATCGTGTCCGTTTCGTCGAGGGTGAGGTAGTCGAGATCGCGCCTGGGCACCAGATGCTCAACACCGGATACACCAACCACACCCCCTGGAACACCCACCGGGAGTACACCGAAGACGCGATCGCACGGCACCTCAAGGAGATGACAGCGCAACTCGACAATCCCTCGACGGCGCTATTCAACATCCACGTGCCGCCGTATAATTCCCGGCTCGACACCGCACCAATGCTCGCCGACGACTTGTCGGTCCAAACCTCGGCCGGCACTCCGCTCACTGCACCTGTCGGCTCCACCGCAGTGCGGGCGGCCATCGAGGACGTACAGCCGCTGCTGTCCTTACACGGCCACATCCACGAGTCGGGTGGCGCCGCGCACATAGGTCGCACCCTCGCGATCAACGCCGGTTCGGAGTACGGCGAAGGCGTCCTGCGAGGTGTGCTCGTCACCGTCGGCGGGGGTCGCATCCTTCGCCACCAAGCAGTCACCGGCTGATCAGTCCCACCGTAAATCCCGCGCACAGCGAGAGGAAGCACACACATGAATGACCTTGAACACGTCAAAAACCGTCTTGCCGAGGCCGGTGTGCGCTACGTCTTCGGTGCCTACGTTGATCTCCACGGGGTACCGAAGTCCAAGTGCGTTCCCCTCGCCCACCTCGAGGACATGGCGCGTGGGTCCGAGCTGTACACCGTGGGAGCCCTCGAGGGCATGGGTGAGCTTGGACCGAACGAAGACGAGTGCGTCGGTGTCCCCGACCTCAATGCGATGACCGTGCTGCCGTGGGACAGCCGCTACGCCATCGCACCCACCAACCTCTACCTCCACGACGAGCCCTACAGTCACGACTTCCGCCGAGTACTGCAGCACCAGATCGAAGCTGCGGATGCCATGGGCTACCGCTGCAACATGGGCGTCGAGCCCGAGCTCTACGTGCTGCGACGGGAGAACGACGACTTCGTGCCGTGGATTGACGAAGACATCATCAACACCCCCACGCGGGGCTACGACATCGAGGCGACCATGCTCGCCGACCGGTTCCTCGAACCAATGGTGCAGTACATGAACAAGCTGGGGTGGGATGTCTACTCGTTCGACCACGAGGGTGGCGACGGACAGTACGAATTCGACTTTCGCCACACCGACGCTCTCGCGATGGCCGATCGCATGCTGATCTTCCGGCTTATGGCCAAGCACGTCGCGCGCACGCTCGGCTGCATCGCGTCCTTCATGCCAAAGCCCATACAGACGTCCTTCGGCTCCGGTTTCCACCTCAACGTCAGTCTCGCCGACAAGGACACCGGCAGCAACGTCTTCGAGCGCCCCTCCGACGGCGTCCCCACCGCCCGCATTCCCGTCGAGGAGGGCTACGAGGAGGTCGCCTACCAGTTCACGGCCGGTGTCCTCGAACACGCCGACGCGATCACCGCGGTGCTTGCGCCCACCGTCAACAGCTACAAACGGTTGCTGCCGCGCGGGCTGATGAATGAGATTTCCTGGGCGCCGGTCTACCGGGCCTACGGCTACAACAACCGCACGCTCATGCTGCGCCTACCGGTCAACCGACGGTGCCTGGAGATCCGAATTGGCGACAGCGCAGCCAACCTCTACCTGGGCACCGCGCTCGTCCTCGCGGCCGGTCTCGACGGGATCCGGCGGCAGCTCAAGCCAGGCGATCCGGTCAACGTCGACACCTATAAGTTCACTGATGAGGACCTGAAGTCCACCGGCATCCACCGCCTCCCGACCACGTTGGGCGAAGCCGTCGACGAGTTTGAGGCCAGTGAGTTCGCGCGCAAGGTGCTCGGCGACGAGTTGCACTCGACGTACGTCCGGGCCAAGAAGGCCGAGTGGCTCGAGTACAACACCGTCGTCACGGAGTGGGAGCGCCGCCAGTACCTCCAGCTGTGGTGACCACCTCATCGCTGTTTTCTTTTCTCGCTGTTTTCCTCTCCATCTACCGCCAGCGAAGGACGCCCTCCCTTGGTTCCCACAGATCCCATGACCCACAGCATTCGGACGACAGTCGACGTCACCGCCGCGAACGAACGGACCTACCAGCGCCTCACACAGGCTGAGCCGGTACTCGTCGACGTGCGGCGGGCCGGGGACGTCGTCCCCGGCATGACATCGCACACGATCCTGACCTCGGGGGCGCCGCTCCCGTGGGAGGAGTACTACGGAGGGCAACGCAACGCGATCATCTACGGCGCCCTCTACGAGGGGCTGGCCGACAACGAGGAGGACGCTGCCCGCCAGCTCGCGAGCGGGCAAATCGAGCTCGGTGCGACGCACGACCATGGCTGCGTCGGTTCGGTCGCGGGCATCTACACCGCATCGATGCCGGTCTTCGTCATCGAAGACCAGAAACTTGGCAACCGCGCCTTCTGCAACTTCTACGAGGGCGAGTCGCGGCGCCGACTCAACTACGGTGTCTACGACGAGGAGGTCGCCGGCGGCCTGCGTTTCCTCGAGCAGCAGCTCGCGCCGACACTGCGCGACGCGGTGCACCGCGTCGGCGGCCTGCCGCTCAAGCCTCTGATCGGCCGCGCCCTGCGCATGGGCGATGAGATGCACAGTCGTAACACCGCGGCCACTACGCTGTTCGCCCGCGAGCTGACACCCGTGCTCATCGACCTCGCGGGCGACGGCCACCGCGACGAGGTGCACACCGCGCTGCGTTTCCTCTATGCGAACGACTACTTCTTTCTACGCCCGGCCATGGCGGCGGCGAAGGCAACTGCGGACTCTGCTCGCGGCATCGCCGGGTCGACCGTCGTCACCGCGATGACCATCAGTTGCCGCAACTTTGCCATCCGCGTGTCGGGACTCGATGATAAGTGGTTCTCTGGTCCACTGCCCACCGTGGAGTGCAAACTCTTTGACGGCTACAGCGAGGACGACATTGAGTGGATCGGTGGCGAGAGCCACATAACCGAGACCGTTGGCCTCGGCGGCTTCGCGCAGGCGGCGGCCTTCGGGCTGCAGGCCTACCAGGGCGGATCGGCGCTGGCAATGGCACGGATGAACGAGTCGATGTATGCCATCACCGTCGGGGAGCACCCCGACTACCTCATCCCGTTCTTCGGCTTCCGCGGGACACCGGTCGGCATCGACGTCCGCAAGGTCGTCGAGACGCGCATCACGCCAGTCATTGACGGCGGTCTCGCCGGCAAGAACGGCGGGCAGATCGGCGCGGGAATATTACGTGCACCGATCGAGTGCTTCGAGGCCGCAGCCGCTGCCCACGAGCGCCGCTACGGGACCTGAAGCAATGATGCGCCGCATCGGACGGGACCGCACGACGCTGTTCTTTGACCCGGCTGCGGAACCGGCCGCCGTCGTGGGGCCCGGTGAGCACGTTGTGCTCGAGACGGCCGACTCGCTATGCGGTTTGGTCAAGCGCGAGGCTCCGCAGGGCTTCCACATCGACGACGTCGTCGACCGACTGGGTGGCGCCTGCCCGGTAACCGGACCGCTCCATGTGGAGGGCGCCGAACCGGGCATGGCGCTCGAGGTGCAAATCCACCGTGTGGCAGCCGTCCCGGTCACGGGTGAGGCGTGGACCGGTGTCTTCCAGGGCTTCGGCGCGCTCTCCCACGATGCGTTCGGCCTGCAGCAGCCGCTCGAACCGGAGACGCGGCTCGTGACGTACGACGAACGCTTCGCGTACCTGACGCGCGAGCACGGACGGCCCGTCGCCATCCCGGTCCGGCCGTTTCTCGGCACCGTCGGCGTCGCGCCGCGCTGGGAGCGGCGAATGTCGTTCTCCCAGTCGCCGGAATACCTCGGCGACGTCGACCTGCCCGACATGGCGGCAGGGGCGACGCTCGTTCTACCCGTCCACGTGCCCGGAGCGTTGCTGTCGGTCGGTGACGCCCATGCAGCGCAGGGCGACGGCGAAATCACCGGCGCAGCGATCGAGATTGAGGCGGACGTCGAGCTGAGCTGCCGCCCGCTGGGCGCCGACGAGGCAGGACTCGTACGGCTGCCGCAGCTCAACACAACGCAGTGGATCGGCTCGATTGCCGGCTTCCAAGGCAACGACGTCACCGACTGTGTGCGCGCCGCTTACGTCGACCTTGTGAAACGTCTGGTGCGCGACTACTCGTTCACGACCGGCGAGGCCTACCAGCTTCTGGGTCAGGTCGGGCGGCTGCGCGTCGGCAACATGATCGACCCGTACTATTCCGCGATTGCCTCGGTCGACCGGCGCTACCTCGAGTGAGGTGGCTGCCACGTCGGTGCCAGGGTCAAGAACGCGCGGACGCGGTCGCCGGCACCAGCGACATACAACACTAGTCGGTGGGAAGGTCGGGCTGAAAACACCCTGTTCCTGGAAGCAACGGACCCCTTCCCGACGAGAACCCGGGAACTCACGCGATGGTGCACAGATCGCGGCTGATATGTAGGAGACGGGTGGCGATCGGTTCGGCCGCGGCTGCGCGGGGGAGGTTCAGCGCCATCCACCAGGCGGCGGCGCCCCCCCAAAATTGCAATACCGACAGGGCAGAAGGGTGGTGGGTGAGCGCGGCAGTAATCGCACACGCCACGATCACCCGCAACGGAATACGCAGTATCCGCGCACACCACATGCTCGCGGCGGCGAACCTACCGCCGTAACCGGGCAGGACGACGTTCATGAGCTGCAGCAGGGTGGCGGTGATCCCCACGAACAGCGGCACCGCCAGCACGCCATACAGCGGGGTATTGGCTTGCTGGCCAAACAGTACCGCCAGGCGGGTCAATGCGTCGGACGTATCCACGAACGCCGACCATTTCGAATGTGGACTGGTGCCGATCTCCGCCCGGAGGTGGTTACCGCCGAGGAAGGCGTAGGAGCCGAGCAGGTAGGCGAGAGCGAGAGTGCCGACCCACCATCGGACGGTGGACGGGACATGCCGTAGCCACGGTGTCCGCACCGAGCCGGTCACCACTGCACGTCGCCGCCACCACTGGCCGAGGGTTGCAGCCGCCATACATGGACCGGAAACCCGAGGGGTGTCAGGGTCGAGTGGTGTGCAAATTGCTGCGGTGTGGCGCAGCCCGAAGGTGGCCACCATCTCGTCGACGTCGGTGTATAAGGCGGCGTCGGGGTTTGCCGCCGCGATCCGCGCAGCCAGGTCGCGGTCAATGGTGTCAGGATCCACCCAGAGTCCGACGATGCGGGCGGCTTGCGCCCGCCAACCGTGCGTTCCCTCGATGACGTCGCCTTCCAGGGCGATGACTGCCACGATGGAGGCGGCGGTGGGGTACTGATTGCGAAGCGTTTCCAGGTCCGGGAAGCTGTAGATGCCGCACCGACACTCCGGTGCGGGTGTGGTGTGCGTGCTCTTGCGTTTTCGGCAGGTGGCAATGCACGTCCCGCCCCGCCACACGGTCGCGATCGCATGGGGGCCGCCGCTGATGGGCAGCAGTCCCCCGGTGCGGGCCTCGACCCTAAAGGTACGCAGCCCCACGACCCCGACCTCGACACCAGCACTGGCCGCGGTCATGCCGCGGACTCTTTCACCGGAACACTGAGCGGCTCTATGATAGGGGCCGGCGTCCGGGTCGGCGTCGCCGGAGCCGGTAACACGGGTTTGGTCATCGGCAAAACCTCGATGCGGCGCCGCATCGGGCCAATGTCACCCATCGCCTTCTCCTTTGTCATTGTCGGGCATCGGTCGGGTGGTGGAAAGTATGGCGGTGACGGTTTCCATACGGGCGTCAAACCAGCCGGTGGGGACCCGGGCTCACCACAAACGAAGGTACGTGTCGATGCTGGGTTTGCGTTTCCCTGTTTGCACAGAACCCCGCGGATGGGCGTCGGCGTGGTACAACTTTTCGGTCACTTGTCTGCTGCGGCGTAGACGCTGGCGGGGAAGTGCAGGAGGTCGAGGACCGGGGTTGCAGTGGGCGGGCGTTAGGTGGCGTCCCGCGGATGGTTGGTGGTTGGTTCTCGGAGCCAGATTGTGATGGTGGCGACGTCGATGGTGCCCCGCTCCCCCGGGGCCGTCGAGGGCTTCGAGCGGGCGGTCGTCGTACGTCTTGGTGAGCGCGTTCATCGTCTGACCGTAGGAGCGGCGGGTGGTCGTGGCGGTAGCGCGGGCGAGGAACGCATCGGCTGCGTCGGCGACGGTTCGGGCGGGTGGCATCAGGTACCTCCGCGATGTGACAGGGAATGTGTCATCGCCAACGGTAGCGGATGATTCTCAATCCTCGCCTGACCTGCGGCTGACTTGCGGCGGTCCGCACACCACGAGACTCACCCCCACGAGACTGCCGGTGTGACAGGGAACTGGTCATTCCCTGTCACAGCAATGCTCAGCTCTCCTGAGCGTGGCCTGGACTGCCGGCGAGTGGCCTGGGAGTGCGCGAGCGCGGGATTACGGCATTGCTGCCGGTGCGCGTAGCGAGCAGGCCACCGCCCGCAGGATGCTGTCCTCGTCCAGGGTGCTGGTTTCTTCCAGCAGGGCGGCAAGCCGGGCATCGAGCTCCGCAACTCGGCGCGCGTGATCGTCGATCCGAGGATCGAACTTCACGTGGAACTGCTCTACCACCGCCTCGGTGAATGCACTGTGCCGAGCCAGAGTGTCGATCAGGTGGTTTTCCGAGAAGCCGAGTTCGGTTTGCCGAATGAACCGGCACATGCTCCGCACCAGCACTACATCGCGCCACGCCAGACCGGCGGCGATGGTCAGCGCGCAGTAGCTATCGTTGGCCGCCACCGCTTTGTCGCCTCCGACGCCTCCACTTCGCCGGGCCGATCGAGCAGTTCCACCCCAAGCACTCCTAGCGTAGCTCTCCCGTCAGGCAGGTCTGACATGGTCGCACCGCACTTACCTTCGGCACCAGTCCGCGTCGTCGCGCCGAGGCGGCGCAACGCGACGCCGACGGCGGTCGGCGAGGATCCTGCCGAGGGAGTGCTCAACTCATTGGTGACCGCGCAGCGGGACAGCCTCGCCAGCGTCGACGTGCTCGTGGCGGACACCTGCCAGACCGGGAGCCCAGCCGCCGATGACGCTTTGCAGGCGCTGCATCTGCCTGTCAAGGGCCATTGGAATCTGCCCGGGGGCGGTCGTGAAACCTGCCCGGTGGCATGAATAACAGCTCTCCATCACCTCTCGTGCGGCCTCATAGAGGAGGAGTGAGATAACGGTACTCCGCGTACGTGCGCAGCCCGCTCGAGGTGAGCAGAAGCAAGGCTGGCGCCGACCGGCGTTATCCGCGAACGCGGTTAAGCCCGGGCGTAGTCATGAGGTACTCGGGGCATACCCGGGTAATCCATGCTCTTACTACCGCGGATATAGGAGAATATCGGCGCGCCCGGCGGTAGAGTCCCGAGGTGCACTCCCCCACCCCAGGCGCGGCGCCGCCGTTGGCGGAGCTGGCGCAGACCTGGCTGACCGCTAAGCGGGCGATGGAATCATCCGAGCAGGCCACCAAGGGCCACAGCGACCGCGCCCGGCACGCCGACCTGGCCCGCTGGGGCCAGCTGCTCACCTCCACCTCCACGTCCGCGGATCACGGGCCGGTAGACGTCGGTGCACGGCTGGACGTGGCGTCCGCGTTGGCGCACCTGTCCCTGTCCGATCTGAGTACGGACCGCCTGGTCGACGCGGTGATCACCGCCAAACGACGCTGGAGCGAGGCGACCGTGGCGCGGATGCTCTCCACGCTGCGCGGGTTCACCCGCTGGCTGACCCGCCAAGGCGTCCTGACCCGCGACCCCTGCGACAGCGAACTGCTCCGGGTCTCCCACCGCACCCAACGACGCCCCCGCGCCGTCGACGCCGATGCTGTCGAGGCGATGATCACCGCCGCCCGGGCCGCGCCCACCGATCGGCAGCGGATGTTCTGGCCCGACCGAGACGTCGCCCTGCTGCGTTTCCTCGCGGGCAGCGGCGCCCGCGCCGAGGAAGTCTGCGGTGCCACGATCACCGAGATCGACCGCCGCCCCGAACGGCCGATCTGGCGGGTCGGGCGCTCCAAAGGCGGCAAACAACGCGACGTCCCCCTGCCGGGCAGTACTGTCGCCGCCCTCGATACCTGGCTGGACGCCCGAAGGACACACGGCGGCGGACCCAAGCCGACGCGGTCCAGCCTGCTGTTCGTGCGCACCGACACCAGCCCACTGACCCCCCGCACCCTCGACCGGCTGCTCCGCGCCCTGGCCCTGCGGGCGGAGGTAAGCCTGCCGGCCGGGGCGGCGGCGCACGCCTTCCGCCACCACTACGGGGTCACCCTGGCGCTGCGGGGAGTGCCTCAGGCCGCGATCAGCCAGCTGATGGGACACGCCGACCCCCGCACCACCGCCATCTACACCACCGTCGCCTCCTCCGCGCTGATCGGTGTCCTGGACGACGCCGGCCTGCTGTAGATCGCGGCCGGTATGGAGCGTGCGCGCCTCAGGAGGATCTGGCAGTGGGGCAGCCACGGCGGCGTTTCGATGCCGGAGCAGCTGACCCGCTACTCCGCCACTCCCCACCAATCTTGAGCACGCGCGCCGGGGCCGCAGTCGCGCCGACTCAGTGGGGCTACGGCCGTGTAACGGGCGCTGTCCGCTGCCTCGGTCGCAGGCCCCGGAGTTTGCATAGCGGCTTACCCAGACTCCGGCTACCTGCCGCGGTTGAGCTGATGTCGCCGAGACGTGGAGGCAGCGCCGCGGTCGCCGGCTTTGGTGCCGTTCGCGGTGTAGGTGCGGATCGGGCGCGGGAATGACGCTGCCACGTCGAGCCGGTTCTGCACGTGCTCGGGGTCGGCACCGGGCATGTCCGTGGCCCGTGCCCGCTGATAGGCCGGACTCTCGGCGGGGCCGTCCACCGCATCGGTGCCCGGTGCTTGCGGGGACGGTGCTGTTCCCACTCGTCCGTCCTCGCTGAGCCGGTCGCGGCCTCGCGGGCCGACCGAGGCCCCTTCTTCATGGCGGTAGGACTGCGGGGAGTCGGTGGGGTCGATGCCGCGGTGGCCTGCTTCTTTCATGAGATTGTGCCTGGCGGCGTTGGCGTAGGGGCTGACGTCGGCGTAGCGATCGGCGAGGTCGCGGGTCTGGGCCAGCTGCTCGGACGTGGCGTTGTCCCACCACTCGGGGGAGGTCACGTCACCGAGCTGGCCGCGCAGCATCGCGTCCTGGGCTTGCTGGTAGGCCTCGAACTGGCGCCGGTCGGCGGCCGCGGCGACGCGGGCTTGGTCGGCTTTGACCTGGTCGGTGGTGCGTCCGGCACCTCTCGTGCACGGATTGTGTCATGGACGATCTGACTCCCGCGCGCAGTGAAGTATTCGGGAGTACATCGGCTTCCGTGGCGTCTGCCTGCTGGGTGTCGTTGAGGACTACCGGCGTGTCGGGCACTGAATCTGGATTGCGCACGGCACGATCTATAGCCATGGCCAACGCGTATGGAGAGCTCCGCAGCAGCACGCGCGAGGTTGCGATGACGTTCCGCATGACCAATGTAGAACGCGCACAGTTGCAGCGCGAGGCGATAGAGGCGGACATGTCACAGCAACAGCTTTTTGAGCTGCGCATGTTCGGCTCGGCCAAGCCGCGGGGCCGCGACGGGCGGCCACGTAAGCAGCGTCAGTCAACTGGCCAGGGGGTACTACCTCAGACCGCATGATGTGAGCGGCTGATCAGCCGCACTCGATAACTGCACATGCGCACCAGGTAGTCCCTAAACGCCGAAAACCCACCCCGGGAAGGGTGGGCTCGGACTATTCGACTAGGGCCGTCGGGCGGGAACTCGACAACCAGGTGCTCCCCAGAAGGGAACTTGCCGCGTGACTGGCAGTTCTGAGGGTACCTCTTACCCTCAATCCGGTCCATATCTGGATCACAGAGGTGTTCCGCGTGTCGCTGACGTGCGGGATCACCCGCACCACTGCGATGGTGAAACAGGCGGCTGTCCGCAGCCTTCCTCGCGTTCGCGTTCGCGTTCGCGTTCGCGCTACCGCGGTAGCAGCCGTATGCGGCCTCGCCGGGGGCAGGCCCGCGCCCCGAAGGCGGTGCCCGGGCATGTGTGTGGGCACCAATGCGCGGCAGTCTCTCCCACACTGCTGCGGGCGGTGGGTGGCCGGGAGGAGGCGTGCCGGCGGTTCTGCCAGGTCCGCCTCACCTTCGGCGACAACCCTTTCGGGGGCATCGCCTGCTGGGGCGGTGCTCAAGCCTGGGTCGAGCTGCACGTTCCCGACGTCTACCGGCGGGGCTACCTCGCCACGGTGCTGCCCGAGCTGCGCGCCACCCGCGGCGGTGGGGTGTCGCTGCGCGCGGTGAAGCTGGTCGCCTTGGCGATGGCGCAGGCCGCCGAGCACAGTACCGGGCGGGGATCACGCCTGAGGGTGGCCACGATCATGGCCCGCACCGGTCTCGGTGAGTCCACCGTGCAGCGGGCCCGCACCGCCCTGCGGCTGCTCGGGGTGGCCACGGAAGTCTTCCGGGGCCGGTTGCGGACCTACGCCGAGCGGATGGCGTCCTGGCGGGTCGGGGACCGGGCCCGGGGGTGGGCCTCGGTCTGGGCGCTGCACCCTCACACCCCTGTGGATGAAACCCGCGTCGTTTGCGCTGGTCAGACCTTGATGGCACCCCATCCCCGTAGGGGTCTCTTTTCCCCAGGAAGTTCTTCTAGAAAAGGGGTTATTACAGACAAAGCTGTGAACCACGGAGCCGCTCCGCGGCGCTCACGACAACCAGCGCGGGCCAGAGTTTCCCTGTCGGACCCCCGGGGGGCTGTGCTGGCCTCGCGTTGGCTCAGGGACGGGCGAACCCCGGGGTGGGCACGCAAACACACCCCCACCGGGTGGGCGGCTGCTCTGGCGGAACCAGCCCGGTATGGGTGGAACGCCGAGGACCTCAACGAGATCATCACCGACTGGGCCACCGACACCGGACGGACCCCGGCACCCGCCACCCCGGTCGCGTTCCTGCGGTGGCTGCTGCAGCGCTACGACCTGGCGTTCTCGCCCACCCTCCTCGAGCAGGCCCGGCGTGACCAGGAACGCGCCGCAGTCCGGGAGCGGCGCGAACGTGATGCGCAGGAGTTGGCCCGGTCCGCACAGGCGCGGGCCACAGCCCAAGCCGACCTCAACGGTCCGGGCCACGGGCTAGCGAGGCAGGTACTGGCTCAGGCGGTGGGAGCTGCGGCGGAACGCAAAGCCGCCGCGATTCGGGCCGAGCACGCGGCGCGGGCCGTGGCCGTGGCCCGCGCCCGGGGCAGGCGGTGACCCACCTACTGCGCACCAGGCCTCATGGGATTATGGCCAGTCGGGTAACCGACCGTCCGCCACTCCATCGAGGTCGGGTGCGGTAGAACTCGAGCGCCTCGACATCGGGCACCAGCCATTGACCAGCGCTACCCCGCTGCCTCCGGCGCACCACGCCACTGGCCATGGGTTTGCTGGCATCGGTGCCGGTTCTGGTGATCACGAGATGCTCATCGTGCCAGCACCAGCCGGAGCGCGCCGGTGACCACCGCGGTCTCTGCGTCGGTGAGGTTTGCCCGGGCGGTCAGGCGCAGCCTGCTCGTCCCCATGGGAACGGACGGTGGCCGGAAACAGCCTACGTGTACGCCGAGTTCGCGGCAGCGCTGTGCGGCCGCCACTGCGACGTCCGGTGCTCCGAGGATTACCGAGACCACCGCCGAGGGAGGCATGGGCACACCGGCGGCGGCAGACAGCTCCCCGGCTCGGTGCAGCACCCGTTCGGTGCGTTCGGGTTCCTCGCGCAGCACGCGGAGGGCGGCCCGGGCGGCGCCTACTGCGGCGGGGGCGAGGGCGGTGTCGAAGATGAAGCTTCGCGCGGTGTCGACGATGTGCGCGATCACTGGTTCGGCGCCCAGTACGGCTCCGCCCTGGCTGCCCAGCGACTTGGACAGCGTCACCGTCGTCACCACGTCCGCTTGGCCGGCTAACCCGCATTCGGCTGCCAGCCCGCGGCCGCCATCGCCCCGGACGCCGATGCCGTGCGCCTCGTCGACCACGAGTGTCGCCCGATGTGCACGACAGACTTCGTGCAGCTCCCGCAGCGGCGCCAGGTCACCGTCCACACTAGAGACCGAATCGCACACCACCAATGCCCGCTCCTCGGATCGGGTGGCTAATGCGGCGCGTACCTGCTCGACGTCGTTGTGTGCGGTCACCGCAACTCGTGCCCGGGATAGCCGGCACGCGTCCACCAGGGAAGCGTGGCTGCCGGCGTCGGACACCACGAGCGATCCGGCACCGGACAACGCGGTCACCACGCCGAGGTTGGCGGTGAATCCCGAGGAGAACACCAGGCCGGCTTCGGTACCGGTGAATTCGGCCAGCTCGGCTTCCAGGCACGCGTGGGCCTGCGTCGTCCCGCTGACCAGGCGGGAGCCGGTCGAACCCGCCCCCCAGGTATGCAGGGCGTCCGCGGCGCCGGCCAGCACCCGCGGATTACGCGCAAGCCCGAGGTAGTCGTTGGACGCGACGTCGATGAGCGGGAAGTCAGCGGAGCGGGGGTGCAGCTCGCGGCGGACGCCGGCGATGCGGCGCTGTTGCTCGTACTCCTTTAGCCAGCGCAGTGACTCGGGCAGCTCCACGGTGCTCCTTTCAAAGTCCTGGCATCAGGGCCCAGCGATTCGGCTGTTGGCTATTCGCTGGGGTAGGTGTAGAGGCCGCTGCCGGCTTTGCGTCCGACGAGGCCGGCGTCGACCATGCGGGCCAATTTGGGTGGTATTTGGGTGTTGATGGGCGGCAGCCGTCAAGTTTTACCGCTGCGCATGGTGGCGATTAGGCTGGTGTCGTAGTCGCCGGATTGGTACGCCGGATTGTCGAGCAGTTCGACAAAGAACGCAAGGTTGGTCTTAGGTCCTTTGATGGTGAAGTCGGCGACGGCGGTTCGGGCGCGGGCCAGTGCCTGGTCTCGGTCGGAGCCCCACACGCACAGCTTGGCCAGCAGTGGGTCATAGTGCGGGGTCACAGTGTCGCCGTCGCCGTAACCGGCATCGACCCGTACCCCGTCACCGGTGGGCTGCGACCAGGCGGTGATGGCTCCAGGACCAGGCAAGAACCGCACCGGGTCCTCGGCGTAGACCCGCAACTCGATCGCGTGCCCCGCTGGCATCAGCTGGGCCGGGTCAAATCCCAGATCCTGTCCCGCGGCGATCCGCAGTTGCGCCTCGACTAGGTCCAGGCCGTAGACCATCTCGGTGACTGGGTGCTCGACCTGCAGCCTGGTGTTCATCTCCAAGAACACGAACTTATCAGCGACCGGGTCGAGTAAAAACTCCACCGTGCCCGCCCCCCGATAGTCCACCGCACTTGCCGCGGCCACCGCCGCCTTCAGCATCCGCGCCCGCAGCTCCGGTCCGACTGCGGGAGAAGGACACTCCTCGGCAACTTTCTGATGTCGGCGCTGGACGGAGCAATCCCGCTCTCCTAACGCCACCACTTGCCCGTCGGCCAGCCCCAGCACTTGCACTTCGACGTGGCGGGCACCGGCGAGGTAACGCTCCAGCAGGATCGTCGCCGACCCGAAGAATCGCTCGGCCCGTGCCTGCGCGGTCGCGAACGCCGCTCGCAGGCTTGCCTCGTCGGTCGCTGTCCCCATCCCGATGCCCCCGCCGCCGGCGGCGGCCTTGACCATCAATGGGTAACCCACTTCCGACGCCGCGGCAACTGCCGCCTCGACGTCGCTGAGTGGCTCTGTCGTCCCGGCCGCCACTGGGACCCCGGCCGAAGCCATCATGTTGCGGGCACTGACCTTGTCGCCCATTGCCTCGAGGGCCTTTGGTGACGGCCCCACCCACACCAAGCTCGCTGCGGCCACCGCACGCGCAAAGTCGGCGTCCTCCGATAAGAACCCGTATCCGGGATGCACCGCCTGGGCGCCGGCACTCACGGCCGCCTCGACCACCCGTGCTGCATTCAGATAGGAGTGCACCGGCGGCGCCGGCCCCAGCAGCACCGCCTCGTCGGCCTCCCGTACGTGCAGCGCATTCGCATCGGCCTCAGAGTAAACTGCGACAGCCTCGATCCCCAGGCGGTGGCATGTCCCGATCACCCGGCGGGCGATCTCGCCTCGATTCGCCACCAATATTCGATCGAACATCACAACATCACCTATCCAATACTTCTTAGGCCCGCATTGTTCGGGCAGACTTGCCACAATTTTCCGGGAGTATGCGATAGGCTCGTTCGATCCACGCGCACAACCTCGGGCGAGTGACACGTGGGTCGATAATCTCCTGGATGCCGAACCGCTCAGCCGTGCGGAATGGGTTCTCCAAGTGCGCAAATCCCGCAATTAGCTCTGAGCGACGACCTTCAGAGTCGGCCGCCTCGGCTATCTCTCGCTTATAGGCTGCTTCGACTCCACCCTCGATTGGTATGGATCCCCAATAAGCAGTTGGCCAAGCGTATCGCCAATTGATAGAACTAGCGATTGGGGCGTATGCACCACCGGCTAGCCCGAAGGCGCGCCGGACAAAGACCGAGCACCAGGGAACCGTGGCCTGCTCTATGGCCATGGCAGCACGCACGCCTTTACGCACGGTACCTCTTGCCTCGGCGGCTGTGCCGACGTATGTCCCAGGTTGGTCGACGAAGTTCACGACCGGGAGGTGGAAGGTATCAGCCAAGTCGACAAATCGAATGATTTTCTCCGCTGCTTCCGCGGTCAGCGATCCACCAAAGTGAAGGGGGTCGTTGGCCAAGACTGCGACCGGGTAACCGTGCAATCGGGACAGCATCGTGATGACAGATCGTCCGTTATAGCGGCCAATCTCGAATGAGGATCCGGTATCAAACACGCCGTCCAGCAGGTTGCGCATCTTGTAGGCACGGCGCTTGCTCTCTGGAATGATGCTGACGAGTCCCTGATCGATGCGATCCGCCGGATCTTCGGGCCGCTGCCGTACAGGGAGTTCGTAGACACTCTGCGGCAGGTAGGACAGGAAGCGTGCCACTTGGTTAAGGGCGTCATGCTCCCCAGCTGCCTCGTTGTCGACCACACCAGAGCCGTGGGCATGGACATGGGATCCGCCTAGCTGTTCCTTGTCGACGTCCTCACCAACCCCGGGTCGGACGACCGCTGGGCCGGCAGCGAAGACCCAACTCGTGCCCGCTGTCATCACGGAGAAGTGGCTAGCCACGACTCGCACCGCGCCCAGCCCGGCGGCTGCCCCCAAGGCGACGGCGATGACGGGGATTTCGCCCAACATGTCCGTAAGCGGCCAATGGGCGTAGCCCGGTATCTTGGTTGCTCCGGATTGTTGGAGCAGGTTGACGCTGCCGCCTGCGGTCTCGACGAGGCGGATACATGGCATGCGGTATGCGAGTGCGAGCCGTTCGGCGTACTGCCATTTTTCGGGTGAGGTTGCTTCCGACGAGCCGCCGCGCACGGTGAAGTCTTCGGCAACGATGCAAACGTCACGACCCGATATCTGCGCTAGTCCTGTGATGACGTTGGCTGGTGTTACGGCGAGGAGCTTGTGCTGGTCGTCATACGTTCCCGTGCCTGCCTGAAGCCCAATCTCTTGCCATGTTTCGGGGTCGACGAGGTAGGCGATGCGGTCTCGGGCAGTGAGGCGTCCAGCCGTACGCTGCCGTTCGACCTTGTCGGCGCCGCCCATCGCGAGCGCATAGTCGGTGCGTCTGCTCATCTCGTCAGCCCACGGAGGCTGATCTGATTGGGCTTGTGGCTCTTTGGCATCCGCGGGTGGTGTCGTGGTGTCGGTCATATGGCTCCGCTGGTCGAGTCGATCCTTGGGGAGGGCCCTGCCACGAGCCACCTTGCCTGCCGTGGTGTTCTGGGGGAAGCATGTAACGATGACCACAGTGATAGGAGTTGCCTGCAGGTGCGGTTAGAACAGCTGCGGTACGCGGAGGTGACGTTCCGGGCTGGCTCCCTGCGCAAGGCGGCGCAGGAGCTAGGGGTCGCCCAACCCTCGCTGAGTCAACAGATCCAGCGGCTGGAGGAAGAACTCGGAGTCGTCCTGCTCATTCGACGTCCGAATGGAGTTCGACCGACTGACGCCGCGATCGCGATCCTGCCGCACATCCGGACTGCGTTGCGTGCCGAGGCGCATCTCCGTCAGGAGGCGAGTGCGATCAGTGGGTTACGTGAAGGCAGGGTTCGCCTGGGCTCTATCGCCACCGCGAGCAGGACACTGCTACCTCGGGTGGTCCGCCGGTTTCAGCAGGAACACCCGAGTATCCATTTCCAGGTCACCGAAGGTGGCTCGGTCCTGATTCGAGACCAGGTCGCCTCGGGTGATCTGGATGTCGGCATCGTGTCGCACCTGCTCGAGGACAAGCACGGGATGGCCGGTCTTTTCGTCGAGGACATCGCAGACGGACGCATGGTGGTCTGTATCCCGGCGGGACATCGACTGTGGGGACGCACCGCGGTGACAGCGGCAGACCTGGCAGGTGAGGCAATCATTGCGTTTCACCCCGGCTACATCCTCCGAACGGTGTATGACCACTTAGCCACCCGGCAAGAGGTACACGCGGTCTACTACACGGACAGCAGCGAGACGGCACGCCGGATGGTTAGCGCTGGTGTCGGTATCGCGCTACTTTCCCGTCTCGGTACCTCCGATGACTCCGCCGTAAGTGCTGGTCGTATCGGCTTCTTGCCGCTTCAGGAGCCATGGGCCGAGAGCCGCATGTCGGTGGTGCGACGGGCGGACGAGCAGCCCCCACCCGCGGTCCGCGCACTCCTGCGCATCGTGCGACATGAGGCACGTCACTTACAGCTTCCGAACGCTGATAGTTAACCCCTATCGCTGTGCCCGCCCTGGATGCCTTGCGCTGGAGAGCGGGGAGCACGAACCTAAGCGAAGAGCGGCGTGATGGTGCGCGACCGCGTTCACCGACACTTAATCCAGGAGGCCACATGTTCGCAACCGGCTTACATCAACGTGTGATCACGGCGTCGCTGGGAGTCGCTGCCTTGGTCCTGGCCGGATGTGGAGGGAGCACCGTCGCCGGCAGCAATGGTGGTTCTCAACCGACGGCGAGCGGCCCGATCCCCACAGCGGACTCGGCATCGTTGCTTCCAAAAGCGAAGAGCGAGGGAACCCTCGTCTGGTACACCTCAAATACTCGCCCGAACGCGACTAAGATCAAGGACCTTTTCGAAGCAACATACCCCGGTGTGCACATTGAGCTGTTCCAGGCCGGCGGCTCGCAAGTACTATCCAAGGTCGGGTCTGAACTCAACGGGGGTGGACTGCAGGCCGATGTGGTCGATTACTCTGACGGCGCAGCGATCGTTGACCAGGCCAAGGACGGTCTCTTCGCCCGCTATGAACCCGAACACGCGGATCAAATCCCGGCAAACCTGAAAGATCCACAAGGCTTCTGGGTGAGTTCAGGCTCGTTCTTGACCGCAACCATTGCTTACAACACCAACGCCATCAAAGCGAACGATGCCCCCACATCCTGGAAAGATCTGCTCGACCCGCGCTGGAATAAGAAGGTCGCTTTCGGCAGCCCCGACTACGCAGGCACCGCACTCACGACCCTCGCGGGATGGCAGAAGGCCCTAGGTGCCGACTACGTCGACAAGCTAGGCGCCAACGGTCTCCAGGTTATGCAGAGCTTCGGTGACGTCGAGAACGCTCTGGTCTCCGGGCAGGCGCCCGTCGGCGTCGTACTGAGTTTCCGAGCGCTCGCTGACCAGGCCGAGGGCAAGCCCATCAAGGTGATCGCACCGGTCGAGGGTCCGGTTGAACTCATCACGACCCTCGGTATCAATGCCAAAGCGGCTCACCCAAACGCCGCCCGCCTGTTTGAAAACTTCCTTTTCACTGATCAAGTGCAGAAGGCGCTCGCGAGCACCTACTACTTTCCGGCCAGAACTGGATTTTCCGTGCCGGGCGAAACTGATGTGGCTCAGCAGAAGCTGATCAGCCCGGACCTCGCGACGGTGTCCAATACGAAGTACGTCGCAGACCTCAAGCAGGCGTTCAAGAAGGCGACCTCTTAACGACGACGCTCAGCAATTCGAGGAGCCCTATGAACAAGTCTGCCGCCATCGCCGAGCGAGAGGTGCTGGTCGAGACTGGCCCACCAAGCCACGGAAGGCGCCGTGTCGCCGGAGAGCTTACTCGGCGCGGAGTGTGGGCCTTAACTCTTGCGGTGCTAGCCGTGCTCGTTGCCTACCCCGTCGCCCGTATCTGTTGGCTGGCGATCTCCGACCCGGCGACGGACACTTTCGCGCCCAGCACTTTCATCGATCAACTGACGAGTTCGACCACCTGGGCTGCGGCTCGCAATACAGTGGTGATGGCAGGTGGCGCAACGGTCCTCGCGGTCCTAGCCGCCGTTCCAATGGCATGGCTGTGTGTACGGACTAACCTCCTGCTGCGACGCCAGGTCACGGGCTTAGTTTTCCTCACGTTCATGTGCCCGCCAATTCTCCTCGGGTTGGCATACATCTTGCTCTTTGGCCCGACAGTGGGTCTCGCTACAGGCGCTCTGCACGCACTCGGGGTGCAGTCGACCATCTACAGCTGGTGGGGACTCATCTTTACGACAACGTGCGGTTCCTACCCAATCGTTTTCATGACGACCGCGGCAGCGCTCGAATCTTTAGACGGCGATCTAGACAATGCCGCAATCGTCCACGGAGCGAGCACCGTCCGCACTGCGATACGCGTGACCCTGCCGCTTGTTCGACCCGCCATCGCATCCGGATGCCTGCTCTCCTTCGTGCTCGCACTGAACGCATTTGGCGTGCAAGCACTCATTGCCATCCCCGCCAGGATCCCGCTGTTGACCACAACGATCTACTCCTACTTCTCGTATCCGATACAGCTCACACCGGCCGCAGACCAAGCGGTCCTGCTTATCGCTATCTCGCTGATTGTCACTCTGGTAGTGAACGGATACGTTGCCCGACGGACGTTTCCGACAATAGCCGGTAAGGGCGTACGCCCAGAGATCATCAGGCTTTCCGCGAGGGGTCAGGCCGCTGGACTCGCTCTGTGCGCCATGGTCACCGGGCTGAGCATCGTCGTGCCTATGGTCATCATCGTCATGTCCTCATTCGCACGCGTCCCGGGCATCGGATTCTCGCCGTCCAACCTTTCCTTGGACGGATACCGAAATCTAATAGCTTTGAACGATGCCAAAATAGCACTACGGAACAGCTTCGTCCTAGGGATTCTCTCCGCCCTCGGCATGGTCGTACTCGCGATCTCGCTGTCTTATTTTCGGCGTCAAAATACGCGCGGAGCCCGCGCCGCCAAGATACTCGCGGAGATACCCTTTGTCATCCCAGGAATCGTCCTGGCTGTGGGCCTTATCGCAGCCTACAGTCGACCACCAGTTATCCTGTACGGAACCTTCGCCATACTCGTCTTCGCCTACGTCGCAAAGTTCCTCCCAATAGCTATGCGGTTCACTGACAACGCACTAGGCCAGGTCGCGGCCGAACTCGAGGAAAGCGTCTATGCACACGGCGGTTCACGGTGGATGGCACTACGGATGGTCCTGATTCCCCTGATACGCAACGGCATTGTAGTTGCCGGGGTCATTTCGTTCGTGTTTGCGTTCAATGAACTGTCCGCGTCGATCCTGCTCATAGGCAACGGAAGTCAAGTCGCCTCCACAGTCCTGCTCCATTACAACGAGGAGGGCCTGCTCAGCCAGATGAACGCCTTCGCGACGATCATCTTTGCCGTCACCGCCTGCTGTTACGCCGTGATCATGCGGGTGGCCGGGCGATCTCTGTTCGGATCCTCCCAGGCCGCGTAGGAAGGTTGTTATGTCTGCAGTGTCGTTCGTCAACGTGCACAAAGCGTATTCCAACTCACAGGATTCCGGCGGGGTGTTCGGGGTTTCCTTCGAGGTTCCGGAAGGCCGCTTCACGACGTTGCTCGGCCCCAGTGGCTCGGGCAAGACGACGGTGTTACGTCTGCTCGCGGGATTCCTGCGCCCGACCGACGGTGAGGTCCGCATCGGCACTGAAGTGGTGGCGGCTGCGGACCGGTTCGTCCCCCCGAACGCACGCGACCTGGCTATGGTCTTCCAGAGCTACGCGCTGTGGCCGCACCTCACCGTGTTCGACAACGTCGCGTTTGGCCTCCGAGCCCGCAAAGTCGCCAAGTCGACGATAGCGGTACGCGTGGACGAAGCACTCCAGCAGGTGGGCCTAGAACTCTATGCGCGCAGGCGTCCAGGCGAACTAAGCGGTGGACAACAACAACGCGTCGCTCTAGCGCGCAGCCTAGTTCTGCGACCACGCTTGCTGTTGCTGGACGAACCACTGTCGAACCTCGACGCCGACCGTCGGGTGCAAATGCGGACGCAACTTAAGGATCTACAAGCATCAACTAAGATCACATTCGTTTACGTAACACACGACCAAGATGAGGCATTCGCCCTCTCGGACCACTTACTTGTACTCGAAGAAGGACGGGTAATTCAGCAGGGGACACCGCAAGACCTCTACAACCGCCCGACAAGTGTGAGCGTCGCTCGTTTCCTCACTCGAGGCGGGCTCATTCTGGAAGGAGTGATCGGCAACAGGCTCGGCAAGCGCATCGCGTTCACTGCAACGTGCGCGTCGGGTGTCCACTCGGTCGAGGCAATGGCGCCCTCCACTCCAACTCAACTCGGAAGCCACGGACATGTGGTTGTACATCCGGAGTCTCTTCAGGTACTGACCGACGGAGAGCCCGTGGCTCAGGGGTTTTGCAGCGTCCCGGGCACCGTCCGCGCCGTCAACTTCGCGGGACGCGAAAATCACTTGGAAGTTGCCCTTGACGTAGGCACAGTCGTCAGCTGTTACGACAACAGCCGACGAGCTACGACTCCCGGCGATGTCGTACGAGTCGCTTTTCACCCCGACCACGCCCGCGTGGTTACGAGGGATCAAGCACCGCCATCGGCAAGTGCACCCAGCAGTGCCGCCACTATCCCTGAAGGAGCAACGTCGCGATGACCTCACCGCAGGAGGAGACAAAGCCGATTTGGGGGTCGGAGCTTAGAGAGCTGGACGAGCGCAACGCTCACGCTCGCCAGCTTGGCGGAGAGGCAAATATTGCCCGGCAGCACGCCGCCGGCAAACTTACGGCTCGCGAACGCATCGAACGGCTAGTCGACCCTGGGTCGTTCCATGAGGTCGGCGCCCTGACGGGCACCGCCGAGTATGCCGAGGACGGCAGCTTCCTCAGCGCCCTGCCAGCCAACGTTGTCGTCGGCAAGGGCAAGGCAGACGCCCGCCCGATCGCCGTGTCCGCGGATGACTTCACCGTCCGTGGGGGTTCGTCGGAAGCCACGTCACCCGAAAAGTGGCAGTTCATCGAGCGATGGGCCCTGGAAACACGACAGCCCCTCGTACGACTGGTCGACACCGCAGGCGGCAGTATTCGTTTGCTGGAAAAGGCCCGGGCTACCAAGATCCCTGGTTATCCACACTGGCCCATCAACGACCTGCTCGCAACGGTGCCCGTCGTAGCGGTGGCGATGGGCCCGTGCGCAGGTTTTGGCGCGGTGCGCGTTGTGATGTCGCACTTCTCCGTCATGGTCGCAGGCAGCAGCCAAGTCTTCGCCGGAGGCCCGCACGTCGTGGCACCCGGAGTGGGCGAACGTATCGATAAGGAAGAACTCGGTGGCGCTGCCGTGCACGCACGTCGAAGCGGCGTGGTCGACAACGAAGCAAAGTCGGAGGCAGAGGCACTCGCACAGGTGCGCCGCTTCCTGTCCTACCTACCCTCTAGCGTCTACGAGCTTCCGCCGTGCGCAGCCGCTACCGACCGTACGGACCGCCGTGACGAGTCGCTCGCCTCGATCATTCCCCGCAATCAGCGCAAGCCATACCCTGTGCGTCGAATCATCGAATCCATCATGGACACTGGCTCAGTCTTCGAGATTGGCCGCTACCAGGGCCGGTCCTCGGTTGCGGTCCTCGGGCGACTCAACGGCCGACCCGTCGGATTGATGGCGAACGACCCCATGCAGCTCGGTGGCGCAATGACCGTGGAATCCAGTGAGAAGATCACCAGGTTCGTCGACATGTGCGACAACTTCCATCTACCTATTATCAACCTGATGGACCAGCCTGGTGTCTACGTCGGCCGTCAAGCCGAGGAACGGGGAACCATCCGCAAGGCTCTGCGGGCACGGATGGCAATCGGCCAAGTAAGTGTGCCGTGGTGCACGATATTTATCCGCCGCGCGTTCGGCGTAGCGGGAGGGGCTTACGGTCCGCAGCAGCACGCATACGTGCGCTATGCCTGGCCTTCGGCATACTGGGGCTCTATTCCCGTCGAAGGCGGCGTCGAAGCTGCATACCGTAAGGACATCGCCAATGCAGACGACCCAGACCTACGCCGGGACAGTCTCATCGACTACTACCACCGACTCGAGTCTCCGTTCCGCACAGCGGAGCGCTTCGGAATCGAGGAGGTCATCGACCCGCGGGAGACGCGGCCGCTGCTGTGCGAGTGGGTGGAGGAGTCCTACCGGGTGCTGCCACAGCAACTCGGGCTCACCCAACACACGTACCGGGTCTGATATGAGCAATAAAGAAGGAGACGCACAGTGACACAGGTTCTGCAGGGTGTTCGCATTATCGACGCCGGCACCGTGCTGGCCTCTCCCGGACTCTGCGCACTGCTGGCAGATTTTGGAGCCGAGGTGATCAAGATCGAGCAGCCAGGAGACGGCGACCCACTTCGCCGATATCCTCCCCATGCAAATGGCCAAAGCCTGGTCAGCAAGGTCACCAATAGAAACAAGTACAGCGCTACACTAAATTTGCGTGATCAGCGAGGTCGTGAAATCTTTCGCAAGCTCGTGAAAACATCTGATGCTGTCGTGATGAACTACCGCCTACCGACCCTGAAGAAATGGGAACTGGACTTTGATGACCTAGTAAAGGTGAAGTCAGACGTCATCATGCTCCATCTGAGCGGCTACGGTCGCACAGGCCCATACTCCGACCGACCCGGGTTCGCGCGGGTTGCTGAGGCATACGTTGGGCTTACCTATATGACAGGCTACCCAGACCGCAGTCCGGTACCGGCGGGGTATGCGGTAGCGGACGCGCTCGGCGCCGTCTACGGGGCCTACTCGCTCATGCTTGCCCTCTATCACAAGCGGTTAACCGGCCAGGGCCAGCTTGTCGACCTTGCCTTGTACGAATCCATGATGCGTGTGCTCGATGGCCTCTATATTGGCTATGACCAAGATGGTCTGATACCCCAGCGCGAGGGCACTCTCAATCCCAACATTGCTCCGCATGACATCTATGAGACTGCAGATGGAAAGTATATTTCGCTTCCAATCAGCACCCAAAACATGTTCATCAGGCTCTGCCACGTCATCGGATCGCCGGAACTTGCCGCCGACCCACGATTTTCTGCAAACGTGCAACGCGTCCAGCACCGGAAGGAACTCGATGCTATTATCGTACCCTTCATCAGCGCGCTGTCTGCAGAGCAATTTCTCACTCTGGCGAACACGGCAGGAATAGCCGCATCCAAGATCAATGATGTCCAAGACTTTATGGGCGATGAACATGTCAAAGGGCGGGGCAGTATCACGACGATGTGGGATGCCAATCTGGATCGAGCGATCCGTATGCAAGGAGTAGTTCCCGTGTTGTCCAAGACGCCCGGGGATATTAAATGGCCTGGCCACGAACCAGGCCAGGATAACGACTATGTTTATCGCTCAGTGCTGGGTATCGGGGAAAACGAGCTTGCCGGTCTTGTACAGGATGGCGTCGTCTGACGCTGTAAAGGGTCAAAACGAGGAGCGCTGCGAAGTGACTGGAGAAGTCCGTTCAGAAATGGTCGCCAATGTTTGGAAGGTGGAGGTTGCGCTGGGTGACCGGCTTGAGGAGGGCGACACCATTGCGATTCTCGAGTCGATGAAGATGGAGATTCCCGTGCTCGCTGAGGTAGCGGGCAGTGTGAAGCAGCTAGAGGTGCGTGAAGGGGACAGTGTGCAAGAAGGTGATCTCATCGCGGTAGTTGGCTAGCACTGCGGTCGCCCCTCGAAGCGTCACAGTGACAAAAGTTGGACTGCATCACGGCGATAGGGGGATACGTCTGAACCATTCTGGGCGCCCGCATCTACCAGGACATCGCCGATCGGGCAGTACAGACCCCGTTGTCCCCCCAGCAAACCGCGGGCCCCACATCCGGGACCACCGGGTACCGGTCCTCCCCCGAGGGTTACCGGGTTGTGTGGTGGATAGTATGTACTATCCAAATGACTTGCAGTGGGGCCAGGCCGCCCCTGGGGTCTCGCTGGCGAAGTTGACCGGGGTGGCACACTCGGGGCGAGGTGAGGGTCATGAGTGATCAGTCCTACGCGGATGTCACCGAGCGTCTGTTTCGCGCATTCGCAGCGGTGCACCCGCTGCCCGTCATCACCGCGGTGGTGCAGCAGTGCCGCAACGACCTGGACAGCGTGCCGTCCGGCGCGATTCCGGAACTGCTGGAACGGCTCGCCCAGCAGCGGCTGAGCGATCTGCAGCCCGCACCATGAGGTCCCCCGACCGCGCCAGCCGGGCGCGCTGGCGAGCTCTGGGCAATACCCGACACCAACCGACACGATTTTCGAGCGAGCTGCCGCTAGTCAGGATGCTCTCGGGTGAAGCGGTTGAAGGCGCGCGAGTTGGGTGACGTGCGTGGGGGTGAGTTCGTCGAGGCTGGCCACACCGAGCAGCCGCATCGTGCGGGCGATCTGCTCGGCGAGGATCTGGATCGCCCGGTCGACGCCCTCGCGCCCGCCCGCCATGAGCCCGTAGAGGTAGGCCCGGCCGACGAGGGTGAAGCGGGCACCGAGGGCAATGGCGGCCACGATGTCCGCGCCGCTCATGATGCCCGTGTCCAGCAGCACTTCGGTGTCGGCACCCACCTCCCGCACCACCTCGGGCAGCAGGTGGAACGGGATGGGTGCACGGTCGAGCTGGCGGCCGCCGTGGTTGGACAGGATGAGACCGTCCACCCCCATCGACGCCAACTGCTTCGCGTCCTGCAGGTTCTGCACGCCCTTCACGACTAGCTTGCCTGGCCACTGCTCCTTGATCCAGGCGAGATCGGCAAAGGTGACCGTCGGGTCGAACATGGTGTCCAATAGCTCGGCCACGGTGCCCGACCAGTGATCGAGCGAGGCGAAGGCGAGCGGGGTAGTGGTGAGGAAGTTGATCCACCACCCAGGACGTGAGATCGCGTTCAGCACAGTCTTGGCCGTCAGCGCCGGGGGAATCGACATCCCGTTGCGGGTGTCCCGCAGCCGGGCACCGGCCACCGGCACGTCTACGGTGACCAGCAGGGTGTCGAAGCCTGCCTTCGCCGCCCGGTCGACGAGGGCCATCGACCGCTCGCGGTCCTTCCACATGTACAGCTGAAACCGGTTGCGGCCGTGTGGGTTGGCCGCGGCGACATCCTCGATGGCGGTGGTGCCCATGGTGGACAGCGCGAACGGGATACCAGCTGCAGCCGCAGCGGTGGCGCCGGCGATCTCGCCCTCGGTCTGCATCATCCGGGTGAACCCGGTCGGGGCGATACCGAAGGGCTGCGCGACCGGACCACCGAGCACGCGACGGCTGGTGTCGACCGTGGACACGTCACGCAGGATCGAGGGGGTGAACTGGATGTCCTCGAACGCCTGCCGGGCACGGGCCAGGGATATTTCGGCCTCCGCGGCGCCCTCGGTGTAGTCGAAGGCCGCCTTCGGGGTGCGCCGTTGGGCGATGGCGCGGAGGTCGTAGATCGTGAGCGAACCTGCCAGGCGGCGCTTCTTCGCGTTGAGCTCCGGCCGCTTAAACTGCATCAGAGGCGCGAGATCGCGGACCTTAGGGAACTGGCGTTCAACCATGCGATGTTCTTCTCATTTCAGGCACAGATGAGGGCGGATGATCACGTCGGTGGCGAGCGGCTTGGAGAGTCGGCGCCATTGTCAGCCCACACGGACGATCGCAGCGAGTGGATTGCCCTCAGGGGGCCCCTGGTGGGAGTTACGCTCTCCGCCGGAGACGAAGTTCGTGGTGCAACCTGTTGTGGCAGCGAGTAGGTACCCACCCATTGCTTTGGCCACGTGGTACCCGACCGGGTCGTCATGCAGCGTAATCCGCCGGCCGTGGATACGGTCCGAACCCGGGATGATCATCTTGGCGAACAGGTAGACGATGCTCGATCGGGCCGCCGCTGTGTCGAGGCCCAATGCCTCGCCGGTCGCGGATCGCACAGCCTTCATGACGGCACCGAGATCGAGGATGTCGTGCATAGAGTGATGCCCGATCCGCAGGTCACCGGCGGCGTGGACGGAGTTGGCCAGTAGGAGCACCTCGGCGTGCGACTTCTCGCCGCCGGACGAAGTGATGGCGACGTCGGAAAACAGGTCCCAGTCGGACCGGATCGCCGCGTTGGTGACAGCAGTGTCGTCCACCTCTCCGAGGGCGACAGCGACCCCAAGCGCCGATGCGTCGTTGGAATAACAGAGGGCTCCCTCAGGCCCGATCGACAGGTCGGTCGTGACCGTGTCATGGCCTCGCCCGCGCGCCAGGGCGATTCCGTCCGCCGTCAACGCAGGAGCCTTAACTAGGACCAAGTGAACATCGGCGGGGTCGGAGACGCCGGCGTCGACCATCGCTTGGCGGACTGCCAAGGCGACCCGGTCGACGTGGTCCCGACGGCCGACGTGCTCGGGGAGGATCTGCGCGGAGTGGGCCAGGCCGACCGTGAGCCGTGATGCTATTAGGCTGGGGTGTGTGTCAGGAGCCGCGCTCTTTCGGCGGGTAAGCAATGCGACGTGCGGCGTGAGGACACCGGGTGTCCCGCCGGACAGGATGATGCACATACGCTCGGCCACGGCGACCGGGTCGATGCCGAGCCTCTCGGCAAAGAGCTGACGCAGTGCCGCGTCCGCCGCCTCCCGGCCGGGGTCCCTGCCCAGTCCGCTGCCCTCCGTCTTGCCGATGACGGCGACCACGTCCCGGGCATCGACCACGCCGCTGTCGAGCAGCCGACGCACGGCCGAGACGTCCGAGGGCGTCTCCATCGGGCAGAGGTGGACATCGACCTGAACGGCATGGCTCATCGCGACTTCCTCGCGTCTTCGAGCAGGGACCCGACGCCCAGCACGAGGTCCTCTCGGAAGGCCGGCGCCACGAGCTGCACGGACAACGGCGCACCCGTCGTGGAACGGCCGAAAGGCACAGAAAGCGACGGCAGTCCGAACAGGCTCACAACCCGACACGGGGTGAGTACGTCGAACCCTGTCAGCTGCTGACCCCGGACGTTTGACACTCCGTTTGTGGGGTCGAAGGGCGCGACCAGCGCGACCGGGAGGACCAGTAACCGCTCGCCATACAGCCAACCGGCGAGCTCGGCGCGAAGCCGGCTACGCGCGGCCCACAGCTCCACTAGACGCCGCTCGCTCGTAGGTTGCCGTCGGTCCAGCAGGCTGCGGATCCCTGTGCCGAGCATGTCCTCGCGGCCGGCCGCTGCTGCCTCGATCTCTGCGAGTGGATCCGCATCGCGGATGCCGGAATAGACATCGGCTGCCAAGGACAGCGCAGGCGGCAGACCATGCTCGCTGCGTACGCCGACTCGTTGCAGCGCCTTCACCGCCGCTGCTACGACATCACCGACCTCGCGGTCTACGTTGAAACCTGCTAGGTCGGTACCCCATCTCAGTTCAAGCCGGTCTGGGCGCACATGGGCCGAATCGCGCCACGGCGCAGGGGTGACGCTTGCATCGATGCCATCCGGGCCGGACAGTACCGTCATAGCCAGCGACACGTCTCGCACCGACCGGGCGAGCGGCCCGATTACTTGGACTTGGCCCTGCAGTGTCCGGGGGTTCGGCACGTAGGGTGCCTCGGCGGGAAGCTGGCCGGTGCCGGGCACCCGACCCACAGTCGGCCGCAGGCCGACGAGTCCGGTGCATTGGGCTGGCCAGCGGATCGAGCCACCGTAGTCGCTGCCTAGCCCGAGGGCCGACATGCCAGCGGCAACCGCGGAGCTTTCGCCACCACTCGATCCGCCGGGGGTGAAGGGGCCCAGAGGGTTTCGAGTGCGTCCGTACAGCTCATTTACCGTATCGATACCTAAGGCGAATTCTGGGCAGTTGGTCTTGCCGATCAGGATGCCATCCGCAGCGCGGATCCGGGCGACCGCCGTCGCATCGACTGCTGGGCGCAGCTGCACGACCGCTGCGCTGCCGCACGTAGTCGGCAGGTCAGCGGTGGCCAGGACGTCCTTGGCAGTGAACGGCACCCCAGCCAGCGGACCTACCTGCTGCCCCGAGGCCAGCCGCCGTTCCAGCTCACGTGCGTCGGTTCGGGCGGCCACCGCCCGCTCGGCCACCACCGCATTGAGGTGACCGTTGAGCTGATGCAGGCGCACGAGATGCTCCTCGAGAACCTGCACCGGTGAAATCTGCCGGGACCGAACCGCGCGCGCGATGTCAGCGGCGGCCCAGCCAGCCACACTAGCGACCGGCGCGGTCACCGGTCGGGCCTGATGATCTCGTCAAGGTGGTCGAGGAACGATTGGTTCCCGTGATGGGCCACCTCGTGCATCACAGCGGTGGTGTCACCTGTCTCGATCAGTTCGAGCAGCGACTCGTGCCGCCGCACGGCGTCCTCTGGGTCGCCGTAGAGCCGAGTGCGGAACTCAAGGTTGTACGCCATGCACAGTTGTAGTTGTAGCCGCAGTGCGTCGTATGCCTTGACGAGCCGTGAGTGACCGGCCAGGGCCACCAGGGCGTAATGGAACGAGCTGTTCGCCACAAGCAGCGCGTCCTGGTCGTGCAAGGCCGCTGCCGCGCGCATCTCGTCCATCGCCTGCCGCAGCGGCACCAGCAGCGCGGAGTCCTTGACCGGCACCCCCAACTCGACGGCTAGCCGCTCCAAAGCGAACCGCAGCGAGTAAATTTCCCGCACGTCGGCCGCCGTGAGGGGGACGACTATAAAGCCGCGGCGCGGCAGGCTCTGCACGAGCCCGTCGCGCTGAAGGATCCGCAGCGCCTCTCGGATCGGAGGCCGGCTCACCCCAAATCGCTCGGTCAGGCGCTCCTCGACCAGTCGGTCTCCGGGGCGCATTTCACCGGACAGAATGAGCTGACGCAGCCCCTTGACGACGGCCTCAACCATTGAAGGAACGATCAGGTGGTCTCTGCCCGTCCGGTCCTCGGGGCTCACGCTCATGGGGATCTCCTCGTCGCGATGCAAACCTGTTTTTTGTCTGGCATGCAGCCAATGGCAGCATCAGTCTGGGCGGGAGTGCCTAGCCTGGAGCGCGACGTGCGACTCGACCATGCGCTCAGTGTCGACCACGGAGTATCCGACTTCCCGCAGAACCTCGACGGTGTGCTGCCCGAACAGGGGTGCCGCCGACCGCAGCCATCCGTCCTCGCTGCCAGACACTTTGACGGCCTGCCCTAAGACCTTCATCGGTCCCAGGGCTGGGTGCTCGACGGAGGCCACCATATTGAGGCCGCGGGTTACTGGATGCTCAAGCGCCTGTCCGAGGTCCAGAACGGGGCCGCATGGCACGCCGGCCTCGTTGATGCGCGAAATCCAGGAGGTCGCCGAGTCCGACGACAGAGCATCTTCGATCATCTCGCGGAGCTGCCCCCGGTGCCGCATCCGCGCCGCGTTGTCGACGAATCGCTCATCCTCCACGTGGTCCTGAAGCCCCAGGGCGTCGCATAGTCGACGCCACATCTTCTCGTTACCGGACGCCAGGGTCAGCGAGCCATCCCCAGTGCGGAACGTCCCCTGAGGAAACATGATCGGGTGGTCGTTGCCGTCCTGACCGGGGACCACGCCGAGGCTCAAGTATTTCTGAGCCTGGTAGGACATCAGGGTCAGCATCGACTCCATCAGCGAGGACTCGACGACCGCGCCGACACCGGTGCGCTCACGCTCCATCAGCGCCGATAGCACCCCGACGGCACCGAACACCCCGGTAGCCGAGTCGGCCACGGCGATACCCACCCTCAGCGGCCCGGTCTCCGGCGTGCCGGTGACGCTCATCAGTCCGGACATCGCTTGCGCCGTCTGGTCAAAGCCGGGCAGCGCGTCGCCCGGGGGCCGCATGCCAAACCCGCTGATCGAGGCGTACACGAGTCGGGGGTTACGTTCTCGCAGCACCTGTGCGCCGAAGCCCATCACCTCGGCGGTGCCGGGCCGGAAGTTCTGGACGAACACGTCTGCTCGATCCACCAAGCGGTGCAGTGCCTCGCGTCCCTCCTCGGCGCGTAGGTCGAGTGCGACGCTGCGCTTGTTGCGGTTGGAAGACATGTAGTAGACGGACTCCTCGCCGTGGAACGGGCCGGACTGTCGGGACGGGTCGCCGGCCGGCAGGGTTTCGACCTTGATCACGTCCGCGCCCAGGTCAGCGAGCAGCATGCTGAGCGTCGGCCCGGACAAATATCTGGTCAGGTCGACAACCCGGATCCCCTCAAGTGCGGCCACTGCGACTCCTCCCCTCATCACTGAACTTCGGGGCGCGACCCTCGGTGAAGGCGGCGACCCCCTCTCGTAGGTCGGCCCCGTCGTACGCTTCGACTGCCACGCGAGTGAGGGCCTCTGTGTCCTGCGCAGTCAACGGACGTCCGCACATATCCGCGACGAGCTTGGCCGCGCGGATAGTGACCTCGGAGCTGGCCCGGACCGCGTCGACCAGCGCGACCGTTTCGGCCACCAGCTGTTTGCTGGGCACCACCCGCTGCACCAGTCCGCAGCGCAGCGCCTCGGCGGCATCGATAATCCGGCCGCCGAACACCAGGTACTTCAACATGGCCGGACCAATCAACCGCGCCACGGCGCTGGCCTCGGTGTAGCCGAGCGTGACACCCAGGCGACCGATCGGGATACCAAACCTCGACCCGTCGGCGGCGAGTCGGATGTCGCAGGCCGCGGCGAGCTCGCATCCACCGCCGACGGCCACGCCGCTGATCATGGCCACCACCGGCACCGGGAGTGCCGCAACGGCATCCAGTGCCCGGGCGATGGACTCGTTGTAGTGCAGCGCCCTCGCAGCTCCCAGGCGGGTCTGCGGGAACTCGCGGATGTCCGCGCCGGCACCGAAGGCCCGGTCACCGGCGCCGCGCACCACTACCGCCCGCAGCTGGTTGTCACCGGTCAGGACCTCGAAGACTTCAGCCAACCGGCGCCAGCTTGCCAAGCTCAGAGCGTTGAGCTGGTCAGGCCGGCACAACGTGACCACGACGACGTCATCGACCTGTTGAAAACCGACGTAGTCGACCACCTGCCCGGACTCCGGGTCGCGGCCGAGCAGCGATGACCACAGCGTGGCAGCATCTCCCCGGGGGTCATCCTGCACCTCCCCGGAGGTGCCCACCGCCGCCATCAGTTGGTCTCCAGCGGCACGCGCCCACGGGCGAGTTGGGACAAGGCAACGGCACAGAGCAGGGCTCCCCCGTAGAACAGCTGCTGGACGTAGCTCTGCACACCGAGGATTTGCAGGCCGGTGATGCCGGTGACCAGGAAGTAGACCGCGATCAGAGTGCCCCAGGGGTTGAACCGCCCGGGCATGATGCTGGTGGCACCCAGAAACGCCGCCGCGAAGGCCGGCAGCAGGAACGTCGCACCCGAGCTAGGGTCCGCCCCGCCGGTGGTCCCCGCGTACAGGACACCGCCACCGGCCGCCAGAACACCGGAGCAAACCAGGGAGCCAATGCGGACCTTGCTCACCTTGACACCGCTGAGCTTGGAGACACTACGTCCGCGGCCGACGAAGAGCAGCCGCCGGCCAACCGAGGTGTACTCGAAGACCCACCACATGAGCACGCACAACGCCAGACCGTAGTAAAAGGCCAGCGAGATTCCGCCGATCTTGTAGACGATCACCGCGTCGACTAGCGACTGTGACACACCGGAGATGGTGGCCGATTGACTAATCCAGAGGGTGACGCCGCTGAGCAGCGTGCCCATGCCGAGCGTGACGATCAGCGACTCGATGCCGAAAAAGATCATGATCGCGCCGTTGATGAGCCCAACGACAGCCCCCAGGACGACAGCCGCCACGATGGCCGCGCCGATCGGCCAGCCGTGCTGCACGTTCAGGACCGCGACAAGCATGGAGGACAGCGTGAGCACGCCTGCGACGGACAGGTCATAGTCGCCGGCCGTCAGCGGCACGATCAACGCCAGCGTCAGGACGAGCAGAACGGCTTGGGAGCCGAACATCGTTTGGAAATTCGCCGCCGTCAGGAAAATGTGCGGGCTGGCGACTCCGAAACCCGCGATAAGCAGCACCCACGCGATGGGCAGGGCACCGCGCTGCAACACGTTGAGGGGACGGCGCAGCGAGGACCCGCTACGAGCCGGTTTGTCGACCTGCCCTTCCGCCGTCTGGCCGAGGACCTGTCCGGTAACGCTCATGAAGCCTTCCTTCCCGACTCGGCCGGTGCCGAGTAGCACTGCTCGGAGATGTGTTCCTTGGTCAGCTCGGCGCCGGTCAGCTCAGCACCGACACGTCCCTGCCTGAAGACCAGGACGCGGTCGCACAACAGCGCCAGCTGCTCGTAGTCCGAACTTGCGCACAGCACCGACATCCCCGTCTGGGCAGCCTCCCTGATGACCGCGAAAATTTCCTCACGCGCTCCGACGTCGACCCCCTGCGTCGGCTCGTGGACGATCAGCAGGCTTGGCCGGGCCTGTAACCACTTGGCCATCAAGACCTTCTGCTGGTTGCCACCGCTGAGGCTGGAACAGGTCAAGGACGGGTCCGCCGGCCGCACGTCGAACCTTCTCAGTGCCACACGTGAGTCCTTGGTCAACCGCTTGCGTCGCAGGAACGGTCCCCGCCGGTAGTCGCCGAGCATTTGCATGGACACGTTGTCGAGCACCGACAGCGAGAGAATCGCGCCGTCCCGCTGACGGTCTGCAGGAACCAGAGCTATGCCGGCGGCGAATGCCTGCGCCGGCGCCAGCCCAGTCAGGTCGAGTTCGTGGCCCTCCAACGTCAGATGCCCAGAGCTGGCCGCGCGTACCCCGAAGAGCAGGTACGGCAGCTCTTCGAAGCCCGATCCGGTCAGACCGGTGACGCCGAGCACCTCGCCGCGACGTACCGACACATCCGCGCCGCTGACCAAGCCGCCAGACAGGCCCGTGACCTGCGCGCGGATCTCGGCCGTCGACAGCCGGTCGTCACGTACGACATCGGAGCGCTCAAGTCGGTGACCGACGATCATCTCGACGAGCGCGTCGTGGGACGTCTCGGCCGTGGCCACCGTGCCGACGACCTCTCCGTCGCGCAACACCGTGGCCCGGTCGGTCAGCGCAGCCACCTCATCCAAGTCGTGCGAGACGAAGAGGACACCAGCACCAGTAGCCGCCACCCGGCGCGTGAGGTCGAAGAGCAGCTCGGTGTCGCCGCGAGGGAGGAACACCGTGGGCTCGTCCAGCACAAGAAGACCTCGGGACGTTCCGTCCCCGCTGACCGGCATGCTGCTGACGGCCCGCACGATGGCCAGCAAGGCGCGCTGCACCGGCCGCAGGTCGCCCACTCGGCTGTCCGGGTCGAGGTCGATGCCCGACCGAGCGAACAGCTCGACTGCCTCGCGGCGAGCGGCGCGCCAGGACACCGACCAGTCGGTACCCGTCGACAATTCTTCGATGAGAAGGTTCTCGAGGACGCTCAGGCTTAGGATCAGCCCGAGATCCTGGTGCACAAACCGCATACCAAGGTCGCGGAAGGCACCCGGCGCCAGTGGCAAGGCGGTCGCTATGCCGTTGAACTCCAAACGCGCACCGTGGTCGGGGGCATGAAAGCCGGCCAGCACCTTGATAAGGGTCGACTTGCCGCAACCGTTCTGGCCCACCAAACCGTGGATCTCTCCCGACATAACGGTCAAGTCGACGCCCCGTAAAGCACGGACGCCACCGAAGGACTTCACAAGGTTGTGCATCTGTAACACGGGAACTGTGCCCGTCACACCGTCAGCAAGCGCCCCGCTTTCGGTGTTCCCGGGTCCTGAGGCGGGTGTCGGGCGGTCGTTTCGCTCCGGACCAACCCCGCTCGTGGTCAAGACGCCCCCCACAGCTTCTTGTAGCCGCTCTTGAAGTCGGCGTTGCCGTACCCGTCGAGCTGGTTGGCAGGCGATCCGGCCTCGGCCACGTTGCTCGCGTCGAACAAGCGGAGTGGGGTCTTTTCACTCTCCAGCGGCGGGGTTCCGGTGAGGACGCGGAGCGCTTGGTCGATGTTGGCCCAACCCAGCCACTCCAACGGCTCGCCGATGTCTGCCACAACAAGGTCCTTGCGCTGGATCATCTGCAGAACCGAGGCCGTCCCGTTGTAGGCGACGATGTTCACCTTGCCCTGTTTGCCGGCCTGGTTGATCCCTGTGACGAGGTTCGGTGTCATGCCGTCGAAGACCGGGACCACATAGTTGATCGAAGGGTCCTTAATGAGCGCCGTCTGCACAGCGGTCGGCACCTTTGTCGCCCAATCGGTGATCGGGATGTTGACCACGTTGGCATTGCACGTCTGGGGACAACGCAGCGCGAGCTCGTCCGAGAACGCCTTGGCGATGCCGGCGCTTGGCTGTACTTCGTTCGAAGCCACGAAGAAGGCGTTGACCCGGCCCGCGGAGTGGACGATGGCGTAGTCCGCCATGAGGGTGCCTGCCTGGTAGTGGTTCGCTGGTACGAGCGCGGCGAGGTCGGGCAAGTCTTTAAGAGCGGTAGGCGCGTATGTCTGGTCGTACAGGTGGGTGCTCACCACCGGAATGCCTGCAGCTTTAGCCGCGGCAATCTGCGGGCCAAGAAGCTTAGGGTCGGGCGACCCCTCCAAAACGATCAGATCAGCCTTCTGCGCGATCCCGCTCTGGATGCCCTGAATCCACTGGTTCGGCTGCCCCTGGTTCGTGTACTGGACGAGCTGCACACCGGCTGCCGCTGCCGCCTCCCCCATCGTCTGGTCGACGATCTGGTTAAACGGCACCGTGCTGTTAAGGCTGACGTTCACGATCTTCTTCCCTCGAGCCTTGCTGGCGTCGAACGCCGGCCCCGGCGGGATGAACGCCGGAGCCTTCTTGGCCGCGTCGACCACCTGCTGAACGGCAGAGATGTCCACGCCCATAGCCGGCTGGTTCGCCGCCGACGTGCCCGTCCCGCCCTTGCTGCACGCGGATACGGCCAGCGCGACGATCACCGCTGCGAGAACCGCCAGACGCCCTCGGCTGAAGATTGCCATTAGATCGCCCTCTCGTAAGAAGCTTCCGGGGGCGACAAGAACGTCACTCCGCTGTGACGCAGGACACTACCGCTTTCGACTATTGTAAACAATAGTCGGCATCAAGAGGTATGTGTGGACGCTGGCGAAGACCGGTGGCCCCAACGTCTGGCCACGTTGCGCGCCTGGCAGTCGAAGTGCTTCAACGCCGCGTCGATGATGCTCACGTCCACGGCACACACCGCGCGCAGATCCGGACCAGATCAGGAGCTCAGCTCCCGCGACGCGCCCTCGTCCAACCGGTACAGATCCTCCGGCAACCAACCAGGACCGGACCTCGGCGGCGATCCGGTCTCCTTTGGATAGCGCACACTATCGACAGCAGCCGCTATCCTCGGTCGGTGGCCTCCCCTACTCCCCCGACGCTCGCGGACGTGGTGGAGCAGTGGTTGACGGTGAAGAGGGCTGGGCGGGGGTTGAGCCCGCACACCGTGCGGGCCTACCGGGCCGACGTGGCCACCTTCGCTGCGCACCTGCACGGGGTGTCCCCCACTGACCGTGGGGTCGCGAGCCGGGTCGCACTGTCCCAGCTGAGCCCGGCGGCAGTGACGGCGGCGTTGTCGGCGATCCAGGCCGGTGGCGCCGCGGGCAAGACACGGGCCCGGCTGCACGGCACCCTCACGGGGCTGTTCGCCTACCTGATCCAGCAAGGTCTGCTCGAGACGGACCCGTTGGTCTCGGCAGGGGTGGAGCGCCCCAAGGTCGGGAAACGTCTTCCCCGTTATGTGGACAAGCCCGCCGAGTTCGCCCAGGTGATCCGGGCGGCCGCGACCCCGGATCCGGGGGCCCGGGATTCGTGGGCGCAGCGGGACCTGGCGTTGGCCGGGTTGCTGGCCGGCACCGCCGCCCGCGCCGGAGAAGTCTGCGCGCTTACCGTGGGTGATCTCGTGCTGGGCGGGGAGGAACCCTATGTGCGGGTGATCGGCAAGGGAAGCGTCACCCGGGACTGTCCGCTGAGCCCGGAACTGGTCGGCGTGCTCGAGAGCTACCTGACCACCCGCGAGGCGCGGACCGGCACCCCGGCCCGCACGAAGGACCCGGTGTTCCTCAACACGCGGCTGGCCCCGTTGAGCACCGCGGCGCTGGATCATTCCGTGCGACGGTGGTTCGCCCGCGCCGACGTACCTCTGCCCCCCGGGGCCGCCGCCCACGCCTTCCGGCACACCGTCGCCATGCAGCTCATCGGATTGGGCGAGTCCGCCACCGTCGTGCAGGACCTCCTCGGGCACGCCTCGCTGAGCTCCACCCAGGTCTACACCAAAGCCGCCGGCCGGCACGTCCGCGCCGCCGCCAACGCCCTGCCCCTGCGCCAACTCGTCCGTGACCTTCCCGAGACACCAGCGGTGGCCGACTGAGCTGGCTCATCGACCCACGCCGGCTATTCGGGGCCGCCAGGACGGGCAGCGGGATACTCGCGGGAATCGATCCCTACCGGTGGAGACCGGTCGACTGACGTACAACGAGTTCTGGTTGCAGCGCGATGTGCGCGTTCGAGGTGCTCGAGGCCGTCATGGCCTGGTCGAGCAGGCGTACCGCCTCGGCGGCGATCCGCGGCTGTGGTTGACCCACTGTGGTCAGGGGGGGGTTGCTCAGCTCGGAAAACGGTATGTTGTCGAACCCCGTCACCATTACGTCGTCCGGCACCGACAGACCAAGTGCGTGACACGTCTGCAACACCCCGAGGGCGA